>Ga0105238_10001020_pt1 | contig 28520 bp, 23 predicted proteins | sample KBSC34metaG_FD_81526 | JGI IMG/M metagenome (GOLD analysis project Ga0105238, IMG submission 81526) | Corn rhizosphere microbial communities from Kellogg Biological Station, Michigan, USA - KBS C3-4 metaG | ecosystem: Host-associated > Plants > Roots > Rhizosphere > Soil | place: Michigan, USA...
CCCATCAGGGCCGAGGTGTCGGCTCGTCCCCGGCGCTGCGGCTTCAGGGCGGAAGCGCCGCGATTTCGGCGGCCGTCAGCGCGCGGCGGTAGACCCGAAAGTCGTCGATGGCGCCGGCGAGATAGTTATCCTGAGCAAACTGCGACTTGCCGATGAAGTTCCGATCGGTCGCGCCCAGATCCCCCGCGTGCAGGGTCATCCGGGTGTTGCTGCCGGCCGGCACGCGATCGATATACAGCGTCCCGGTGTAAGGCGATCCCGACGCGAGCGTCACGGCGACGTGGTGCCAGGCGTTCATCGTGAGCAGCGCCGGCGAGGTCATCTCGATGTTCTCGCGCACGGCGCTCCCCATCGTGCTGATCGTGAAGCGCACCGAGGCAGGGGTGGCGGCGGTCTGGTGGGTCGTGAGGAACATGTACTTGAGCGGCGTCGCCGCATCCAGGCCGAGGTGGAACACCCGCTGCCATTCGAGATCCCCCGTGAGGTAGACCCAGCACGCGATCGTGAGGGCCGCGGGAGCCAGGTTCTGAAGGGACGGCATCGACACGTAGCCACCGGCGGTGACGCTGGCGCCCGCGAAGCTGACGGCGTGGGAGCCGACACGCGCCATCGTCGAGAAGGCCGCGGTGCCGGGAGAGACGCCGGTGAGCGTTCCGTTCCGTGCCATGCCGCCAAACATGGCCGAGTCGGTGGCCATGGTGCCGGTCGGTTCGTCGAACTTGTACCAAACGACCAGATCCGGATCGATCGGGGGAGCCGCGCCGCCCGCGCCCCCGGGTGCTCCACCTGTCCCTTTCATGCCCCCGGCGGCGCCTGCCCCCCCGCGCCCCGACGTCCCGCCGCTGGTCGTCGCTCCCCCGGCGCCCCCCGAATCGGTACCGCGTCCGCCGGATGCCGCACCGCCGGACCCCGCGGCCCGGCCGCCGGTCGCCCCGTTGCCGCCGGCCGCGCTTCCACCGAGACCGCTGCCTCCGGAGCCGGGCGTGCCGCCGGTGGGATTGCCCCCACCACCTGTGATCGCGCCGGAGCCAGGCGCTCCGCCGATCGCGGACGTTCCGGCGGCCCCGGAGGCGCCCCCCGACCCACCCATCACGCCGCCGCTCCCTATCGCGCCGCCGGAGCCCAGCCTCCCGGCCGTTCCGCCCCGGCCCCCCGAGGCAGGCGCCAGGCCGCCAGACCCGCCCGACCCGATCGCCGCGTCAGGAGGCAGGTCACAGGTGTGACAGATCTCGGGAGACGTGAAGCAGGAGAGGCTGGCCACGCCACCCGCAAGCACCACGACAGCGACGCGAGACAACGCCCGTCGTGTTCCATCACCTGCCATCCCACCTGCCAGCCGTGTCGCCGTCAGCCACTGGCCCCCGAGAGTTCGCCGCATCGATGCGCGCTACTTTGACGCGTCCTCCTTGAACCAGCAAGGCAAGGAGTGGTTCGCTCGTCGCCGTCTCGACGTGATCTGGATCATCCAGACGAATCGAGGAGGCGCGCGTCGTGGCTCACAGCGCCAGGAAGGTGATTCCATTCTGTCCGCCGACCACCAGGCGCAATCGGTCGGGCGAGAGGGCCATGCCCAAGGCCTGCGCGTCGAGCTGCCAGGCCTTCGAGACGCCGAAGCCACCGCTCGACTTCTCCCAGAGGATGACGAGGCCCGACCAGTCGTCGGAGACGAGGTGAGCGTCGTCGACCCACAGCACGTGACTCACGTAGGCCGCGTGTCCGGACAGGCTCTGCCGGAGGCCTTGCGTCGCGACGTCCCAGATCTTGATCACGTTGCCGGTCCCCGTCGATGCCACGGTCAGGCCGTCCGGCGAGTACGCGGCGTCCGCCATCTCGTTCGCGATCCCCTTCAAGGTGAAGACCAGCGCGGCGCCGGGCACGGTCCAGGAGGTGGCGCGCTCGTCGACGCCCGCGACGATCAGGCGCGAGCCATCGGGCGAGAAGTGGACGTTGTGCACGGACGTGGGGTACGGGATGGAAGCGACCCGGGTGCCATCCGCGACCCGCCAGAGCTCGATGGGACCAACGGTGCCCGCGGTGGCCAGCAACCCGCCGTCGGGCGAGAACGCCACCGTGTCGGCGTAAAGGCCGCACGTCGCCGGGATGTTCCGGACCAGGGCACCCGTCGCGACGTCCCAGATGTTGACGATCCCGGGCGTGACCGCCGTCAGGCTACCCGATCCGGGGGAGCCCGCCGTCGCGAGGAGGCGGCCGTCGGGCGAAAAGGCCACGTCGTACGTGACCGTGCCCGCTCCCGCGACATCGCGAAGGGGTTGGCCACTAGGCAGGGACCAAAGATGGACGTTGGGGGTGGGTGACTCCTGTCCCGCGGCCAGGGTCAGGCCGTCGGGCGAGAAGGCAACGCCCGACGTGCGCGCGCACCGATTCGTGCCCTCCATGGGTAGAGCTAGCTGCGCACAGCTTCCGGTGGTGGGCACCGGCAACCCGTTGACGGTCAGGCCGCCGCCGCCCGAGCCCGTCACCCCACCTGAAGCGACGGCCCCGCCCGTGCCCCAGTTGCCCCCGGAAGCCACGACGACGTGGCCCCCCGACCCGGTCACGTAGCCCCCGTCCGATCCGCCGCTCCCGTCGTGCGGCCCTCGGCCGAGGACCCCCACGACGAGATCAGCGTCGCAGCTCGCCGCCGCCGTGGCCGCGAGGAGGGCCGCGGGAAAGAGTCGGGTGCGCGAAGCGCTGAATAACCTTCTGCTGGTACTGGTCGTCATGATCGCCCTCCGGTCGTCGTTGATTCCGTCGTAACCGTCACCGTCGTAACGTCATGGCGTTGATGGCCTGAGAACCGACTTCTTTTGAAGGAGATCGCGATCAGCGTCCACGCTCGTCAAAGCACGGACCTTCGCCGTGTAGGCGGAGCCGGGGTGCAGGCGCAGGAAGGTGGAAGCCTGTGAGTGGGCCGCATCGCGACGGCCGAGGCGAACGAGGGCGGCGATCTCGATCACGTCGCGCTCGTCGCGGAGGAGACCGCCCGGATAGCGGCGCGCGTGCTGCTCGGTGAGGCGCAGGGCCAGCGAGGGATCGCCCTGGACGGCTGCATCCGCGAGATCGAGGAGCCGGAGCTCTTCGATCGACGAAGAAGGCGCGTTGCCCGCGGCGCGAGGCAGGACGCGCCGGGAGCGGGAGGTGGCGGAAACTGGCGGCGCAACCGGCGCGAGCCGCGGGGAGGGAGCCGTCGCCGCAGGAGTGACCGGCGGAGCCACCGAAGGTGCGGGGGCGAGCGCCCGTGGTTCCGGAGCGACGCCCGGAGCCGAGGCCACCGGAGCCGGGCCCGGGATCGGCTGTCCCGCGAGGGACGAGCTGGTTCGCGCCGGCGCGGAGCGCGAAGCAACGGCGGTCTCGCGCTGGTGCGTCCTCGGCTCCGCCCCGCGTTTCAGCGCAACGACGGTGCCGCCCGCGCCCGCGGCCGCCACGACCAAGCCGATCGCGATCTTGCCGGGCAGTGCCGCCAGCCACCCGTGCCCGATCCCCAGGGCCGCCTGCGTCCCCTGATTCGCCGTGGCCACCGACGCCGCGGCGATGGTCGCCACACCCACCCCCGCCAGCACCCGCGCCTCGAGCGCGCGCAGCTGCTCGACGCTGGGGCCGGACGCCTGCGCCGCGCCGAGCGCCGCCGCCAGCGCCGATCCGCGCGGCGCGCTGGCCATCAAGCGAGGCGGCTCGTGCTCCCGGTCGTCGGCCGCCTCTCGACGAGGTTGCGAGGAATCGCCCAGGTCAGTCATGAGGTCCTCCCGAACGAGCCGATCTGTTGCCGAGGATCATTCATCCCTCCCGCCTCCCGTCGTTCCCCGCCTCGAGGTCGAGCGCGGCGGCGACGGCCTTGCGGGCTGCGTACAACCTCCCATACGCGGTCTGCAACGAGCGGCCGATCGCGCGAGCGACCTCGACCATCGGCAGCTCCTCGATCTCGTACAGGACGAACACCTCGCGCTGGCCCGGGGCCAGATCGTCGAGCGCAACCCGCAGCCGTTGCAGGGACTGCTGCTGCCACGCACGATCCTCCTGGGTCGGGTGGCACGCCACCTCGGGGACGTCGGCGACCAGGTGCTCGTGGCGACGCCGCTTCCGCTTTCGATAGTCGGCGGCAACGCGTAGACAGATGCCATACATGAACGTCCGCGGGGAGCACCCCGGCTCGAGCCGGCCGAGCTTCCGATGCAGGACCAGGAAGACCTGCTGGCTGGCGTCCGCCACATCGCCCTCCCCCACCCCGAGAGCCAGCAGCGCCCGCCAGACGAAGGGCGCGTGGGCCTCGAACAGCTCCCGGAACGTCCGGGGGGAGGCGCCAGCGTCGTCCGAGGCGGGGCTCACCGCCACCGGCGGCGCCGCTGCCTGGATGATCGCTCGCATGGCCACCGGGAATGAATGGACGGTCGACGCCAGAATTATGGAGAGAAAAGCCAGCCGAGCTGCAATTGACCCACGGCGGCGACCGGTTGCATGCGGAAGACCTCTCGGACCTCGCCGGCCGGGCCGGCGTAGACGATGCGCACCCGCAAGAGCGGGACCTCGGCGCGGGCTTCGACCGCGGCGAACAGCCGGCCGACGATCATCTGCTCCAGCCGAGCGCCCGCCGAGAGGTCGACGATCAGGTGGCTTTGGTTCCTCGACTCATCCAACCCGACGCCCGTGGCCGAGAGCCTGCCGATGTCCCCGCCCACGCACCCCTCCAGGACCCGTCCCCTTCCCCGCGCCGACAGCGGGCAAAGCCCCAAGGTCATCATGACCAGGTTCGCGTCGGCGCCGGTGCTGGCATCCGACTGAGACCGCCGGTCCGGCCAAAGCGCCAGCCCAACTCGCGCGCGCCCACCGCCCGGCGGCCCGAACGCCGCCGACGCCTGGGCACCGTAGCTGACGCCGGGAAGGAGACCGATAGCGACGATCGGCCCCGCGTCGACCGCGGCCGTCCACCGCGGTGGCGCCGCGGCGGGCGGGGCGACGACAGCCGCGACGCTGGCCACCGGGGGCGCGGGAGACGGTGGGGGTGACACGAGCGGGGCTGGCGAAGGCGCCCGCACGCTGGGCGGACCCACCGGAGGTGCAACGGAGGGCGGGGCGGCAGCTTCGGGGCCGGCCGGTCCGGGACCGTCCAACGGCGCTGGCGCGCCGGACAGGACGAGCGTCGCAAAGAACGAGACGACGTCCGCTACGGATTCACAGGAAGCGTCCCCCTCTTCGAGCGATCGGCTGCCGATCGGGCTGCCATCGGCGACACGGTTCACCTGCAACCGGGCGTGCCAGCCGCGGAGCCCTGCGGGGATGCGGCCCAGCTCGACGGCGATGGTCACCGCCTGGCGACGGGCGGCCTCGTCAGCCGACGCTTGCAGACGCTGCTCCACCTTGTCGGCGAAGCCGCGCGCGCTCGGGCACTCGGCGGTCCCCTCGCCGGGTCGCCACACCAACCAGGCCGGCGCGCCCCCCTCGCCGCCGGCACGGGCAACGCCCGGATTCGCGGCCACCACGGCCCAGCCCACGACCATCGAGATCGCCCCCCACCATCCTCCGGCCGATCCGCGTGGCGACATCCGTCGACGAATAGTAGACGGCGAGCGCATGCTTTCAAGACCGCCACCGCACGCCCGCCACCAATCTCGACTCTCGAATCGTGTCGCGGCAACGACCTCCGAGATCGGACGAGCCTGGATCGCCGAGTGTCGAGTTCCGCGTTCACCTGGAGATAGCGGGCGTCAACCGGGAGGACCGACCCGGCCAAACGCGAACAGCGGGATTTCTTTGCGCGGCTCGGCGGCGTCATTGCTGCGAATCACCAATGTGCCCACCGCGCCGCGCGCTCCGTCGCCGATCTGCTCGGTCGAGGCGGTCACGCGGATCCGAAAGGTCCCCCGCGGAGTCGAGGGCTCGAAGGACGCCGTGAAGGGCCCGGCCTCGATCTCCACCGCCGCCACCGCGAAGTCGGGTTGCGCGCTGGCCACCTCGATGAACGTGGCCTTCGGCCCCGGAGCGCTGAGATCGATGAGGGGGTTCGTGGGCGCGATCCGCAGCGTCCCCCGCACACGCAGCGAGAAGAGGAGGGGTACCTGCTGCGGCGCGGGCGGCCCCGAGGTGACGAGCAACGTCCCGACTCGCAGGCCCACCTTGCGGCCCGCCGCACGAATTCTGAGGCCGGGGTTCAGTCCACGCTCGCCCGGGAGCGCCTCGATCCGCAGGTCGGGATCGCCGCCGCTCTTCACGCTCGGCACCGCGCCGGTGTCGACGGCGCCCACCAGACGAAAGTCCTCGGCGGCCTCGCCACCGAGGGCAACGTCGAAGCTGGCCGACTGTGGGGCGAAACCCAGCGGCTGCGCTGCCGGCGCCGGGGGCCGAGCCGGCCTCGTGCAGGCCACCGCCAACGACAGCACGATCACGCTCCACGACGTCGCCGCCGCGCGCGTGCGGCTCACGGGCAGGGCATCTTCAATTGCGATCGAATTCCGGAGATCGTCGTTCCCCAATTCGAGCTGGGATTGTACTGGCTGATCGAGATGACACCGTCGGCGATGCGGGCGTTGATGTTCGCAGGCGTGTCCCAGGCCATGTCGGGGCCGGCCGAGCTGCCGTTCACGCCGTAGCCGGTGTCGGCCATGATCGGCTTGCCCGTCACCTGGCTGACGCCCGCCCAGGTCATCATGTCGCCCCGGATCTTCGGGCTGTTCGCCTGCGTGGAGCCCCCCGAGGTGTTGATGAACGTGAACGCCGTCATGTCGAAGTTGGCGTACCACTGCTTGCCGTTGTCCTGCCCGTCGTTGGGCGCCACCCAGGGCGAGATGTCCATCGAGAACACGGCGTTGGGCAGGTGCTTCTTCATGGCGGCGACGAACATGCTCATGGTCGTGCCCGCCGTCTGCGGGGTCCAGGGGCGGTCCTGCTCACTGATGGTGTACTGGTAGAAGTCGGGCTCCATCAGGAAGACGATGGGGCGCGTGGTGCCGTAGCAGCCCGCGAAGCCGGACGCGTAGCTCTCGTAAGTGGCCACGATCTTCGCCAGGTTGTCGGTGATGAAGCCGGCGCCCGCGTGGCAGAGATCCTGCTGCGAGCCGGCGGCGTTGCAGTCCTTGAGGTTGTTGTGGCGCTTCGCATAGAACGCGGCCACGTAAGCGACGATGACCGGGATCTGATTGGCGAACGTGCCGCCCGACTTCGTGTAGTCGCACACGTACTGCATGTCGAAGGTGTCTTTTTGCCCCATCCATCCCGGCGTGAAGAAGTCGAGCTGCTGGATCATCGCGCTGTTGTTCTTGGCGACGCTGTCCACCGTCCCGAAATGAAACCGACACGAGCCGAAGACCTTCGCGGCGGGGCCCAGGTCGATTGCGGACGCGCCGCCTGATGCGGGGGTCCCCCCCGCGCCGGAGGTCCCGCCTCGACCCGAAAAGCCGCCCGCGCCGGCCCGCCCGCCGCCACCGCCGCCCGGGGTCCCGGCCGTGGCGGAACGACCGCCGCTGCTCGTGGTCCCGCCTGTCGCCGCGTCACCTCCGCCGGAGCCCGACCCTCCCGAGCCCACGCTTCCCGAGCCCCCGGAGGACGTCGCGCCGCCCGACGCCGAGGCGCCCCCCGTGCCGGAGACGCCGCCGCTGGCGGAGGCGCCTCCGCTCGCCGCCCGCCCTCCGCTCGCCGAGCTGCTGCCCCCCGTACCCGCGGACGGACCACCGTCCTGGCCGGCGCTGGTCGCCCCGCAGGAGACCATGGTGATCGCGCAAACGAGCCATCCTGCGCTCCGAAGCGTCCGGTCGAAGAAGGAGAGCACGGCGCGGTCGGTCCTGTCGGGTCGTGGGCGAGCCATTCGCAACATGATCTCCTCGGTGAAAGGTGAAGACAACACCCCGCCCCCTTCAACCGCGCGAAGCAATCATTGGTGGTAGCGCAAACCCGCGCCCGCCGCTCGACGATTCGCTGCCCTGGGGCGATCCAGGAAGCCGCGCGTCGAGGACCGTCGCGCGCCGCGAACGGGGTGCGGCTCGGCGGGGCCAACGGACATTCGGGTCCGCGATCAACCACCGGAAAGCCCGAGTCGGGCCGTGGGTCAGCCGTCGCGGCGCTTCACGCAGTCGCGGTAGGCCGTCTGCTGGGTCGCGCAGTAGGCGTCGATCTTGTCCTGGGGCGGCGCGCACCCGAGCTCCAGGATGGCGGGGTCGTACTCGCAGTTCTGGAGGTTGATGAAGTCTTGCTGGCAGATGCCCTCCTGCGGCGCCGTATAAATGACGTTGCAGGCCAGCTTGCACAGGGACACGTCACCACCGCAGCCTTTGCTGATGCGCGCGTTGCAATAGGCGACGCAACGCGGGTCGTCGCCGGCTTGGCCGTGGGAGGCCGCGCCGGGTACCCCGATACCGCATCCGAACGCGAGCAGGCACAACCACCACATGCTGCCCGGCCCGCGCATGATCCGGGTGACGATCGATTCGCTCGGCGTTCGCATGGGCGCGGATGACACCACGCCTGCGTCTCGAACACAATCCCGAGCCGCGGACGCCGCCCCCCCTCCCCGCCCGCCCGGTCGGACGCGGTTCAAGCGTCAGCGGCAACGGCCCGTTGCGGGGTTGAGGGTCGAGGTATCGTTGCAGACGCACTTGCCGGCAGGCGTGCACATGCCGTGAAGCGAGGAGACGCGCACGTCGTCGTTGCAGTTTTGTGAAAGGCCGCCCACGCACGGTGGGCCACCCGTGGTCGGATCGAGGAAGCTGGCGGACGAGACCGTGGCGGCGATGGCCGTGCGCAGGTCCAGGCCACCCGAGACGAACAGATCGCCGATGGCCGTCACCGAAGTCGTGTCCGCGTCCGTCAGATCGCGCCCCAGTACGTAGGTGAGCCATTTCATGCCCAGGCACTCTTCCGCTTGCCGAGATTTGGCGAGAATCTGGGCGAGCTCGACCACGTTCTTCCAGGTGGCTTCGCCCGAGTCGATCTGGAAGGTGCCGGAGGCGTCGATGACCAAACCGTTGTCCGCGACACGCACCCGTCCGATGCTGTCGAAGCTCTCGAAAGCGAAGCCGAGAGGATCCATCAACGCGTGGCAGCCCGCGCACTCCGGGTTCGAGACCGCTCGCATGAGCCGCTGGCGGTTGGTCTGCGGTACCGGGGGGTCGACGGAGATCTCGGTTTCCCCCTCGGGAGGAGGTGGCGGCGGCCTGCGGCACAGAATCTTGTCAGCCACGAAGTAGCCCCGACGAGTGGGAGACGTCCAGCTGGTGCTTGACGAGGTCTGGGTGAGGAAAGAAGGCTGCGTGAGGATCCCCGCCCGCTGGGTCGGATCGAGATCCACCTTGCGCAGGTCCGCCCCCGTCACGCCGGGGACCCCGTAAAGCTTGGCCAGCGACTCGTTGACAAACGAATACGACCCGCGCATCAAGGTCGGGAATTTGCCGTCGCCGTCGAACGTCACGTCCATCGCGAACGCCTCGGTCTCGGCGGCCATCGCCGCGGCCAGCGCCGACGTGTACTCGGGAAACAGGGCCGGATCTTTTCGCGTCGTGTTGATGACGGCGTCGAGGTCGAGCCACCACCGATAGAAATGGGACACCCCGACCCGCGCCCGCGGATCGCTCAGCATGGTCAGCGCCACCCGCCGTACGTCTTCATCGGTGACCAAGGTGCCGGAATCGGCGATCGCCACCAGCGCCTGGTCGGGCACGGTCTCCCACAGGACCCGTGCCACCCTCGTCAGCGCGTCGCGCGGCGAGATCCGGAAGGGAACCGGCCCGGCGATGGACGCGTCGGACATGCCGCCGTCACTCGCCCCGGCCCCTCCCCCACTTCCCGTGGCGCCTCCGCTGCCCGCGGCCCCTCCCCCGCTCCCCTTGCCCGCCAGGTGGTAGCGGGTGTTGCACGACACCATCAGCGGTAGCGCGACGAGGACGGACGCGGGAACGAGGACGAAGCGCTTGGTGGCCATGTGAGGTGTGTGCGGTCTGGCCGCGCAAAACTTACAGCCGTCTCCCCTCAACCTCCGCCGGCAGGGCCGGGGGCCGACTCCCCGCCGGTCGCCAAACGGCGGGCGGCGTTCGCGAACCTTCCCGACGGAAAACGCGCCAGGTAAGCGGCCGCGTCTTCACGGGCGGCGCGCCTTTGTCCTTCCTGCTCACGGCACACGGCGCGCCCGAACAAAGCCCGCTCCGCCAGCGCAGGCGGCGCCGCATGCCGCAGGACCACGTCGAAGTCGGCGATCGCATCGGCGCAGCGCTGCCGCGCGCGCAGCTCGCCGCGAATCAGGAGCAGCTCCTGGCCGCGCCCGACCGGCTCGAGGTCGAGGCCATCGAGCGCGCGCCGCGCTTCGTCCCGCCTCCCCAGCAGCAGCAACGCATCGACGCGCGCGCGCTGCGCCTCGCCGAGCAGCGTCCCCGCGGGGAACCTTCCCAGATAGGAGCTCAGGGTGGCCAGGGCGGCGACTCCGTCGTGCTGCTGGCGCAGCTCGGCCAGGGCCGTCCCGAGCAGCCGGGTTTCCTGCGCCAGCGCGCTGGGCTCCGGCTCCGTCGCCCCTGGACGGGCCGCCGCCGGCGCGCCCGTCGCCGGCCAGCCCGCCGCGGGCGCTCGAGGTCTCGCCACGGGCGCGGTCCGCGGCGCCGCCTCCCGGGGCGGCGGCACGATGTCTCTCGACGGTTCGGGCTGACGCGGCTCCGCCGCCGGCGGTGGCTCGACCGCCGGAATCGGCTCGGCCGCCCGAACGGGCTCGACCGCCGGGACCGGCCCGGCCGCCGGTGAGGGAGGCGCCTGCAGAGCGCCCTCGGCTCCGTTCACGTGCGCCAGCGCCCGCGCCCGGGGAGCGCGCCGGATGCGTCCGGCAGCTTCGTCCCGAGCCGTCGTTCCGGCGCCCGCGGATCGCTCGGTCGCGCTCGGATGGATTCTCTTCGACCACGCGCCCACGCCCCACCAGGCGGCGCTCACGCCGCCCGCCGCGATGACGGCGCCGCTGAGGAGCAGGAAGAACAGGCCCAACCCGGAGCCCATGGCGAACCGACCGAACCAAGACGAGCTGGTCGCCCGCTCCCGCCCCGGCGGAGAGAGCAGTCGCGCCGCCACTCGGGCGTGCGCCGCGCGGCCCAGGGCGGCGGGACCGGGGACCTTCCCCAGTAGAGCGCCGATGCGACGCTCGACGTCGTCCGCGGACGAAGAGCCGGCGCCGGCAGAGCCAAGGTCGGTCCACCTTTCGAGCGATGGCTGGACAACCCGCCGGTTTTCTTCCGGGACATCTTGCTGCCCAGCTTGCTGACCGTGCTCGCGTCCGTTCCTCATGGCGTCTTTGCCTTGTTCGTGTCGCGCGCCGAAGAAAATTCCCAAGCTCTGAATCGTTTCACGAACTGCTGCCGCGCCCGGAGGAGCCGCACCCAGACGTTGGCCAAGGAGGTCTTCGTCAAGGCGGCGATCTCCTGGCCGGTCAGGCCCTCGAGCTCGAACAAGATCAGGGCCGTGCGGTACTTCTCGTCGAGCTGATCGAGGATCTGGTACACGATCCGCCCCGCCTCCCTCTTCTCCAGCAGCTCGAGCGCGCTGGGCTCTTCGGAGGGGAGGTCTTCGTTCGAGCCGTCGTCGCGGACGACGGATCCGTCTTTTCTCTCGGACCACCGCCACCAGCGCCGCTGGCGGCGCCGCGTCTCTTGAACCACGCGGATCGTGATCGCGTGCAACCAGGTGGTGACCTTGGCGTCGCCGCGAAAATCGGGGAGGCGGCGCTGCGCCACCAGGAACACCTGGTGGACCACGTCCTCCACATCGCCTGAATGACCGGTGAGGCGTCCGGCCCAGCGCGCGACGTCATCGGCGTGCTGCCGATACAGCGCGCCGATGTCGGCCACCGGCTCGACGCCCGATGCGCGCTCGAGGTCATGGCCGGCGTAGTCGACGCCCGTCGGGCTTGCCAAAGGGGAAGGCATTCAGGCTCCCTGGAGTGAGTGGCCGATCCGGACGCGGATCTTACAAGCTTTTGCTCACTGCCCAGGCTCCCGCCGCCCCCGCCCGCCTCGAAACCGAGCTCCCCGTCAGGACCGGAAGAACGCCATCCCCAGCGCCAACGAGATCTCGACGGCCGGCAAGGAGACGCCCTCGCGGCTCGGCGCCGCGTAGACGACGTGCTCGGTGGGCCATACGGCCACGCTGAGATCCACCCACGGTCGCCAGGCCCCCGCCCCCATCCACAACCGCGCGCCCGCGCCGGCGCCGAGGTCGAATGACCAGCCGTCGTCGTTGGTCGCAAACCGCTCGCCCCGAACGTTGAGCCCAGCCGCCGTCAGCTCGCCGTGCAGGTCGAGGAGGGTGGTGCCGAAGGCGAACAGTCGGTATTGCGGACCGAAAGCGACGGTGGCCCGTCGCCAGTGCGCCTCGCCGGGCCCCAGCGGAACGATGCGGTCCGCCGCGATCCCCAGCGCGAGCCGCACCCCGAGGCCGCGCCCATCATGAACCCACCCGGCGGCAAGGGCGGCGGCCGCGACGAGGTCGCTCTGGAACGAGCCGTCCAGGGTGTGCGGGGCCGCCGAGGCGACCAGGGCCGCGCCGAGGTCGAAGGCCGCGCGCGCGGTGGCCTCCGGTCGCACAGCCACGGGGGCCGCCCGCCGCTCGGCTTTCACCTCCGCGACGGGCGCGACGGGCGCGACGGGCGATCGCCGGGCCGGTTCCTCCATCGCCGGCAGAGCCAGCGCGAACTCCGGGTGAACGTCGCTCTCCCAGGTCGCGATCACCAGGGCGACGGCCGCCGCCAGATCGGCGCAAGAGTGACCGCGATCGAGCTCGCGCTCGCCCAAGGTCCTTCCGTCCGGCCGGCGGACCGTCACCCGCAACCGCGAGCCGCTCTCTTCGAGCGCGGCAAGGTCGCGCTCGCCGCTCGGCGAAGCGGTCGGCAGCAACGTGCTCAACCGCGCGTCCACCTCCGCGGCGGTGGGGCACCCGGCGTCGCCCGTGAACCGAACGACGGGGTTCATGGCGACCAGCCACGTCACGAGCGCGGTGACCACCCGACATTCCTAGCGCGCGTCCCCCCGGATTGGGAAGGACGGGGAGAGCTGCTCTCGGGAAAGGGCTTCACTCATGCCTGATTCGGAATCAGGGTGGGCACTATGCCACCCGGGAGGAGGTCCAACCCCGCCTCCGCCGCGGGAGGGAACCATGAGGCTAGAAAAATGTTCGGGAGCATTTTGGCGCGCGGCGGGCATGGCCAGCCTGGCCGGCATGGCCAGCCTGGCCAGCTCGAGCTCCGGTTGTGGCTTCCTGATGACACCCAACGCCAGCTCCGGCAGCGGCTCCGACGGAGGAGCCCCCACCAGCACGGGGATGACGCGTGTGAGCCACGAGCATTATTTCCCGATCGCCTCCGGGCCCCACGAGAAGGCTGACTGCAACAGCTGCCACGGGGGCTTCTCCACCTTCAAGCAGTTCACCTGCACGAGCTGCCACGACCACGCCAAGGACGTGACCGACACCGGGCACGTCGGCGTCCCGGACTACAAGTACGATTCGTCGGCGTGCCTCTCCTGCCACCCGAACGGCACCGCCGGCGAGGTCTCGCGTGTGGACCACGCCAAGTACTTCCCCATCGACGTGGGAACTCCCCACGCCAGCGGCCAGTGCACCGACTGCCACACCACGCCGGGTGACAAGAGCCAGTTCACGTGCCTGTCCTGCCACGACCACGCGCAGGCCATGACCGACTCGGCCCACCAGGGGATCGCGGACTACAAGTACCAATCGCCTTCGTGCCTCTCCTGCCACCCGAGCGGCACCGCCGGCGAGCTCGCCCGCCCCGATCACAAGAAGTTCTTCCCGATCGAAGCCGGCACGGCGCACGCGACCTCGCAGTGCACGGACTGCCACACCACGCCGGGCGACAAGAGCCAGTTCACGTGCATCGACTGCCACGATCACGAGAAGACCAAGACCGACGGTGACCACAAGAGCGTCGCGAACTACAAGTACGAATCGCCGTCCTGCTACAGCTGCCACAAGGACGGCAGCGCGATGTTCGATCACGCGACGCTGCCGTCGCCGCCGAACTGCATCGGATGTCACCAGGACGATCTAACCAAGGCAGTGACGACGCCCGCCTCCCTGCACGTCACCAACAAGTTCCCGACCACCTGCGAGAGCTGCCACAAGTCCTTCACCTCGTGGGGGCCGGGCACCGCCATGGACCACCAGCCCGTCGGGGGGACCAGCGCGAAGTGCGAGACCTGCCATCTCGGCGACCAGAAGGCGGCCACCAAGACCGCCTCGTCGAATCACCTGGCCAACGCCTTCCCGACCGCCTGCGGGAGCTGCCACAAGGTCTTCACGGCGTGGGGGCCCAACACGGCCATGCCGCACCAGGTGGTCGGCGGGTCGACCGCCAAGTGCGAGACCTGCCACCTCGACGACTTCATGGCCGGCACGACGCCGTTCAATCACACCGCGCAGAAGGTCGCGGCCAACACCTGCAACATGTGCCACACCGACGTCACGACCTGGATGAAGTTCGTGCACAACCCGTCGAGCTGCTTCAACGGCTCCACGCTGCGCGGCCACGAGGGCGCGACCTGCGCCCAGTGCCACACCGTCGCCAGCGACTACTCGAAGAGCTCGTGCACCGCCTGTCACGAAAACCGAGGCACGAACTGCAACGACTGACGGCCGGAGGTGTGGCGCGACGGCGCGCCACCTCCCCCGCGGAGACCTTCACGCCTTCCCGCGCGAAAGCCCGTCGCCCGGCGGCGATCCCGAATGATGCAGCTCCTGACCAGCTCGTATAGCCATCTCGCCTGGATGGCCGGGGCGCTCACCGCGCTGGCCCTCAGCCTCTACCTCCTCCGCCGCTTCCGCGAGGACCGCCGGGCCAAGAAGAAGCTGGCCGAGGCGGTGGCTCTCGAGCTGAACGTCCCGATGTCGCTTCACCCGGTCATCGATCCGGACGTGTGCATCGGCAGCGGCTCCTGCATCAGCGCGTGCCCGGAAGGCAAGATCCTCGGGCTGGTCGACGGGGTGGCCACGCTGGTCAACGCGTCGAAGTGCATCGGACACGGCAAGTGCGCCGCCGAGTGCCCGGTCAGCGCCATCAAGCTGGTGTTCGGCTCCGCCGAGCGCGGCGTCGAGCTGCCCGAGGTCGACGAGTTCTTCGAGACCAGCCGCCCCGGCGTCCACATCGTAGGCGAGCTGGCCGGCATGGGGTTGATCAAGAACGCCTTGATCCAGGGCCTGCAAGTGGCGGCGCGCTTGCGGGACACCATCGATCGCGCGATGGGCAACGGCGCGGTCGACGTCGTGATCGTCGGCGCGGGGCCGGCCGGGATCGCCACCGCGGTGGGCTGCCGGGCGGCCAACCTGACCTATGCCTTGCTCGAGCAGGACACCGTGGGCGGGACGGTGGCGCACTATCCGCGCCAGAAGCTGGTCATGACGGAGACCGTGGACCTCCCCTACTACGGCAAGTTCGGGCGTTCACTGATCAAGAAGGAGGATCTGGTCGGCGCCTTCCAGCAGGTCATGAGCAAGGCCGGCGTGAAGGTCCACGAGCGGACCAAGCTGACCGCCCTCGACGGGGCGAAGGGCGACTTCGTGGTGACCACCGACAAGGGCGTGCTCCGCGCGCGGCGGGTGGTGCTGGCCATCGGGCGGCGGGGGACGCCCCGCAAGATGGGGGTGCCCGGCGAAGAGCTGCCCAAGGTCGCTTACCGGTTGATCGACCCCCGCCAGTACGCGGGCAAGCGCGTGCTGGTGGTGGGGGGCGGCGACTCGGCCCTCGAAGCGGCGATCCAGCTGGCCGACGAGACCGACGCGGAGGTGGCCATCAGCTACCGCCGGCCCGAGTTCGCCCGCTGCCGTCCGATGAACAAGCAGCGAATCGACGCGCACATCAAGAGCGGCCGCGTCCGCGCCCACATGTCCACCGACGTGGTCGAGGTGACCTCCGACGACGTGGCCCTGAAGAACGGAGACAACGGGCCGGCCAAGCGGATGACCAACGACTTCGTCCTGGCCTGCCTGGGCGGCGAGCTCCCCAACGAGTTCCTGAAGGCCATCGGCGTGTCGATCCGGAAGCATCACGGCGACAAGGCGATGGCCAACCCGGCCCTGTCGCGGGACGCGCGCGCCAGGCGCGGCGGGCGCCTGGCCACCGCGCTCTTCTTCCTTGCAGGGGCCGCGGTGGTCGTCGGCCTGGCGGCGGTGGGATTCGACTACTACCTGCTGCCACGCGGCCTCCGCTACAAGGCCCCCGATCACGCGTTCTTGAAGCCGTCGGGCGCGTGGGGGCACGGCGTCGGCATCCTGGCCACGCTGTTCATGCTGCTGAACTTCGTCTACCCGATGCGCAAGCGGCTCGGCGTGTTCAAGGGACGAGGCTCGATCGCGCCCTGGCTGAGGTTCCACGTGTTCGTCGGGATCATGAGCCCGCTCATCATCCTGTTTCACACGGCCTTTCAGTGGGGCAACCAGCTCGCGACCACCACGTACTTCTCGGTGCTGGTGGTCGTCGCGACGGGCCTGGTGGGCCGTTACCTCTACGGCTGGTTCAAGCTGGATCCCGGTGACGCCGCGCTCGCCCAGCGCCTCGGCGACGAGCTGGCCGGCGTGGTCGGCGCGCTGCCGCCGGAGTGGTCCGCGTACGCGGCCGCGCAGGATCGCCCGCTGCACCACGTGCTGGGGCTGGCCGCGTCGGGCCCGGCCCTGCCCCGCTCGCTGCCGGCGCTGTTCTGGCGCATGCCGGGCGAGGCGCTGACCGTCTTCCGCGGATTGCGGCACGCGCGGCGCCTGTTCCTGGACCGGCACGCCCACCGCCGGTTCTGCGACGACGTCCAGCAGCTGAGGAGACTGCGAGCCAAGGTGCAATTTCACCGGCCGTTCAAGCGGCTGATGTCGGGGTGGCGTTCGCTCCACGTGGTGCTGGCCATCGTGCTTCTCGCGCTGATCGGGATGCACGTCTGGGTCAGCATCCGCGTCGGCTTCCGGTGGCTGCTGTCATGATCCGCGGCCCCGCCGCGGTCGCGCTGCTCGCGCTGGGCCTGACCGTCGTGGTCTCGGAGACCGCGGCGGCGCAGTTCTTCTCGCCGGGGCCGCTGGCGCGCCCTCACGCCGCGCTGGAAGGGCTGGAGAAGTGCGTGAAGTGCCACGAAGAGCAGAAGGGCCTCTCGGCGCGCCTCTGCCTCGACTGCCACACCGAGCTCGGGCCGCGGATCGCCAAGGGGGCGGGGTTTCACGGGCGCCTGCCGGCGGCCAAGCGCCAGGAATGCCAGGCGTGCCACCCCGATCACCGCGGCCTCGACTTCGAGATGGTCGAATGGGAAGGGGGCGCCGGCCGCGACAAGTTCGATCACAAGCGGACGGGATGGCCGCTCGAGGGCGGGCACGCGGCGGCCAAGGTTCACTGCGACGATTGCCACCAGCGCCGCCTGATCACCGAGGCGCCGATCCGGCACCTGCTCGACAAGCACCCCAAGCAGATCACGTATCTGGGGCTCTCCTCGCGGTGCGACTCCTGCCACTTCGACGAACACCGAGGTCAGCTCGGGCGCGAGTGTCAGAAGTGCCACACCGAGACCGCCTGGAAGCCGACCACCGGCTTCGACCACCAGCGCTCGGCGTTCCCGCTCGCCGGCAAGCACAAGGACGTGGGTTGCGCCAAGTGCCACGCCACCCTCGCCGACGACCGCACCCCTGCTACCGCCTTTCCCAAGCCGCGCGCTACGAGCTTCATGCAGATGAAGCCGCTCGACTTCAAGACCTGCGAGAGCTGTCACCAGGATCCGCACAAGGGCTCGCTGGGACCGGCCTGCGCGAGCTGTCACTCGGAGGCGGGCTGGAAGATCATCAAGACCGACAAGGATCGAAGCACCGCCTTCCACGACAAGACCCGCTACCCGTTGCGAGGTGGTCACGTGGGCGTGGCCTGCCGGTCTTGCCACGGGCCTTTCCCGGGCCAGCCGGCGAAGTTCAAGGGCCTGCCCTTCGGCGCCTGCACCGACTGTCACCTCGACGCGCACCTCGGGCAGCTGGCGGTGAAGCCGCCGGCCAAGGTCGCGCCTTGCGACGGGTGTCACACCGTCAACGGATTCGTGCCCCCGCGCTACGAGCTCGAGCAGCATCAGAAGACGCGCTTCCCGCTGGAGGGCGCGCACGCGGTCGTGGCCTGCCGCGCTTGCCACCCGATGGACGAGGCGCTGGCCGTCAAGATCACCGCCTCACTCCACGCGTTCCTGCGCGCGCGCAAGCGACCCGAGCGCTTCACCCTGGCGCTGCTGCATCCGAAGAAGCAGCCGGCGGCGTGCCTCGGATGCCACGAGGATGTGCATCGCGGCCAGTTCGCGGAGGGGGCGAACCGCGACACTTGCGCCACCTGCCACGAGACCACCTCGTTCTCGGATCTGACCTTCGACCACGACAGTGACAGCCGGTTCCCGCTGACCGGCAAGCACGCCCAGGCCGCCTGCGCCGCTTGCCACAAGCCCGAGCGGCCTGCCGCCGGCGGCGGGACCGCCGTCGTCCGTTACAAGCCGCTGTCCACCAGCTGCGGCAGCTGCCACGACGACATTCACCAGGGGCAGTTTCTGGCGTCCACCCCGAAAGCGACCAGCCCGTCCGTGCCCGGCGCCGGGGACCCGCGCGCACCGCGCGACTGCGACTTCTGCCATCAGACGAAGACCTTCCAGGAGACCTTGTTCGATCACGGGGACCGTCGATTCACGACGTACGCCCTCGACGGCAAGCACGCCAAGGTGCCGTGCGACGGGTGCCATCGGTCCGTCATCGTCGCGGCGGGCCTGAAGACGGTCCGGTATCGGCCGCTCCCTCGTTCGTGCGAGAGCTGCCACGTCGATTTCCACCACGGCGAGTTCCGGGGGTTCGAGCCATGAGGCGCGGTCTGCCGCTCGGCCTCGTCGCGGGCATGATCGCGCTCCTCGCCCTCGCGGCGGCGGCCGTGACGCCGGGCGAGGCCGCTCCCGCCGCGCGCTCCGCCGCTGCCAAGCCCGCGTCCGCGCGCGTCCCCGCGCCGACGTCGGGGGCGCCCGCCGCCGCACTCGCGGGATCTCCCGCGCGTCCCGCCAGGCCAGAGCGAAGCGCCGGCGACGAGTCGACCCGATGCGCCGCCTGCCACATGGTGGGCGGCTGGGAGAAGGTCCGCTTCAACCACGATCCGACGGGGTTCCCTCTGCGCGGCGGCCACGAGTCGGTGGCCTGCGCCGCCTGCCACGCCCGCGGCTTCGACGTCCCGGTGCCCGACACGTGCGGCGGCTGCCACCGCGATCGTCACGCCGGCGAGTTCGGCGTCACCTGCGAGGGCTGTCACGACGATCGGAGCTGGCGCCCTCTGTTCGACGCGGACGCGCACCGGAGGACCAACTTCCCGCTGACCGGCAAGCACGGCCTCATCCCCTGCCAGCAATGCCACGGCGATCTGCGGGACCGCACCTTCGGCCGCGCAGCCGTGACCTGCGTGGCCTGCCACCGCTCCGACTACGACGCGACCCGCGCCACCTCGATCGATCACAGCGCCGCCGGGTTCAGCCTGGAATGCCAGACGTGCCACAGCACGCAGCGGTTCTGGCCGGCGCGCCTGCCCCAGCATGGCGCCTGCTTCCGGATCGCCTCCGGACCGCATCACGGGATTCGCTGCCTCGGGTGCCACACCAGCCTCGGGGCGGGGGCCACCTTCTCCGGCGCCTGCGCCACCGGGACCTTCACGTGCTCCGCGTGCCATGCGCACGCGTGCGCGAAGAGCGACGCCCAACACACGAACGTCATGGGCTACCAGTGCAGCGATCCCAAGTGCTACGAATGCCACAAGATCACGGGACAGTAGGCCCGGGCGCCGGGACGACGCCGAGCACCGGGGGGCGAAGGCGCCTCCCCGGACGCCTCCGTCTGGCCGGCGCCGCGCTGGTCGTCCTCGGGATCGGGGCCGTCGCGCTGGACGCCGAGGGCGCGGGGCGACGCCGCCGCCCGAGGCTCGCCCCGGCGCGGACGGCCGGCGCCGGCGCTGTGCCGAGCGGAGCGGCGGCCAGCGCGAGGCCCTCCTCCGGCCTGGGCCGCGTCGTGTTCGCGACCGATCAGCGCGCCTACCTCGATCGCGGGAAGCTCGACGGGCTCGAGGCCGGGCAGACTGTCCAGATCCTGCGCGGCGGGCGGGCCATCGGGGCTTGCACCGTCGAGCGGACCGCCGAGCATCAGGCCACCTGCACCGGCGGGCGCCTGCACGCGGGCGACACCTTCCGGCCGCCGGCGGCGAGGCCGCCGCGCGCAGCGCCGAAGGGCGAGGCGGCGCTGCCGCCCGTCACCGCCACCGCCACCCTGCAAGAGCGCGCCGAGGCCGTGAGCCAGACCGCCATCGAGAAGGTGGACTTCAAGGGCAAGCGCCTGTTCGGCGGCCGCACCCGGATCCTCATCACGCCGGCGCTGGCGATCTGGCGAACGCAATCCGACGGGGGGCCGAGCTACGCTCTCGAGCAGCTCGACGGCGCGATCCAGGCCTACGACGTCGGCCTGGCCGGGTTGCGCCTCGACGCCGCCTTCTCGGCCATGCGGTGGGGAGCGGGATCCAGCGCCGGGCGCTTCCGGCCGGACGAGCGGACCCAGTTCTATCTCTGGCAGGCCGAGCTCTCGCGCCGGAGCGACGACGCGGGGACCGTGTTCGCCGCCGGCCGCATCTGGCCGTGGCACCTGCCGGGGTTGACGCTGCTCGACGGCGTGCAGATCGGGCGCCACGATCGCGAGCGAACCAGAGAGGCCGGCGTCTACGCGGGGCTCATGCCGACGGCCCTGGGGCTGGGCCCCTCGACGGACGCGTTCTCGGCGGGGCTCTACGGCATGCTGACCGAAGTGGGCCAGCCGCGAGGCCTGTTCCGCCTGGCGCGGCAAACGGCGCGGCTGGGGATGTGGCACACCCCTGGCGCGGGATGGAGGGCCGACGTCGAGGGCGCCGGTCAAATCTGGCTGGGTCCGACCAGCGTCTCCGGCGGTGGTCGCGTTCGCCTGAGCGGCGGCGGCGGGGCGCGTCCGGTGCTGGAGCGCGCCTATCTCGACTTCGGCATGCGACCCACCCTGGCCTTTGGCGGCGGCCTGCACGTCCGCTACTTCGGTGTCGGTGCGGGCGACGTGGCCGCGCTCGTGGGCGAGGTGCCCGCCAACACCGGCGCCGTCCACGCCGTCGCCGACGTGCACGTCGATCCCTGGACCTGGCTGGGCTTGGCCGGCTTCGCCGGAATCCACCAGGAACGGGCAAGCGAGCGGGCGGTGCGAAACGGCGCCGGTGAGATCCGTTTTCCGAGGCTGCTGCGGTCGTTCGGCGGGGCCTCGGCCGGGGCCGAGATCCAGGAGGGATGGACGAAGGCGCGCGTGCTCTACGGGCAGCTGGTGCTGCGAGCCGGGCCCGCCTTCTTGGCGATGGCGAGGGTCTCGGCCTCGGCCACGCAGTTCCAGACGCCCGAGGCCGCCACCAATCTGCACGAGCTGGGTGGCAGCTTGAACCTGGACGGACCGCTCGCCGGCTGGTTGCGCCTGCGCGCGTGGCTCGCGTTCCGCAGCCCATGGCTCGTGCAAGGCGAGGCCTCGCCGGCGCCGAGCCTGGGCCTCATGTCGGGCGGCAGCTTGACGGGGGTCTTCTGAAGGAGTTCCGCCTCGAAAGTGATCAACAGGAGGTCGAGATGTGCCATGAACGAAGCAGAGACGAGAAGCGCGCGCTCGTGGTGGCGGCCGTGCTGGCGATGGGACTGTGGGCGACGAGCGGGTGCGAGCGGGGCGCTCGATCGGGCGCCCCGTCCGACCTGCCGCCGCTGCCCCCCGCACCCGTGAGCGGGGAGCCGACCGCGCGGGCGGCTGCACCCGAGCCGACCAGCGCCGGTGCAGCGCTGGCGCGCCCGTCGGAAGCGGAGAGACAGGCGCTACGACGAGCGCTGGGTGTACAGGCGTCACCGGCTCCGGATGTCGAAGCGGTGGCCGACGTGCCCGATCCGAAGGACACCATCAGCGGCACCATCACCTTGCCGGGAGCCAACCGGACGCGCGTCTCGCGCGGCGACGTCATCTTCCTGGCCGCCCGGCGGACCAGCGGGCCGCCGGGCCCCGGCTCGATGGTCGCCGTTCAGAAGCTGCAGGCCGAGGACTTCCCCATGCGGTTCTCGATCAGCGGTCGCGACGCCATGATCCCCGGCATCCCGTTCGAGGGCCGCATGTCGATCACGGTCCGCGTGGACAAGGACGGGGACGCCTTGACGCGCAAGACGGGCGATGTCTACGGCCACGCCGACGGCGTCGCGGTCGGCAAGCAAGACGTCACGATCGCCCTCGACACCGTGCAGACCGAAGACCGCATGATCGCGACCCCGGACGCCGTGCAGCGGGCGATGTTACCGTCGGGCCACCCGTGAGCGCGGCTTCGCCGCTCACGAGGGGGATGCTGTGGTCGCCATCGGAGAAGAAGGTGCATTAGGATGTCCGCCGCGGCGGTGCTAGTCATCGTGATCGCTGCGGGCGAGGCGCGCTCGGCGACCACGCAGACGTTGCTCGCCACCGCGTCGGCCGCGCTTCCTCCGGAGATCACGCTGCGGGTGGCACCCGTCGCCGATCCATCCGAGGCGGACGTGGTGCAGATCGAGCGAGACCTCGCGGCGGGGGCCGTGGTGGCCGTCTCCTGGCGAGCCGTGGCCACCGGTGCGCGCGCGTCGCTGCGCTTGCACGTGGCCCGCAGCGATCACTGGACGGTTCGCGCGATCGACTTCTCACCTGCCGACAGCGCGAGCGAGCGCGGGCGGACCCTGGGCTTCGCGATCGCGTCGATGTGGCCGGAGAACGTCGCGAGCACGACGAGCACCGAGCGCCCCCCGCCCGCGGCGGCGCCTGGATCGAGGACCAGCCCGGCAATGACGACGCCGGCACACGAACCGTCCGAGGCGCCCGCTTCGCCGGCGGGGCAAGAGGCCGTCGTGGCGCTGCCGCCTCCCAGCCCGATGGCGGTGGGAATCGGAGCGATCGGCTCGACAGGCCTCGGCGGAACGGCGGCGGGCGTCGGCGGAAACGTCGAGGTCATCTGGCGGCGCTTCGATTCAGTCTGGCTGCGGGCCGGGCTGGCGCTGCGGGTCGGCCCCCTGCCCGATCTGCCGGGCGATGACTGGCTGGCCTTGCTCGCGCTCGGCGGGGAGTGGTGGCCGCACGCGCTGGCCGTGGGCCGTCGGTGGCGTTTCGGGGTGCGAGCCGACCTCCTGGGCCTCGGGCATGTCGTGCACCGGACGGCATCTATGGCCTCCGAATCGACACCGGCCGAGACGCAGGTCCGCCTGTTACCGGGGATCGATGCGGCCGTACGATCGACGCTGCGCCTCTCGCCCCGACTCGACCTCACCTTCGGCGTGGCGATCGAGCTCGCCGCCGGCGGGACCGACCTCCGTGTGGGGGAAAGCCGCATGACCCGAGCCACCTTGGCGCCCGCCCGCGGCGTCGCCGACCTGGGTCTGCGCCTGTCGTTCTGAGGCGGGGCCGGCCGCGGGGCCGCACCCGTGCCTGTTTTGAACGTAACTTGGGTACCAATCATCGTGGGTCAGCACGACGGACAGGGCGCGCCGGGGGGCCGCGAGCACTATTCGAGGATCGCCGCGCAGTGGTTGCGCCGGGCATGGAGGGTCCCCGATCCACGGCTGATGGGAGGCGCGCGCGATCTGGTCGCGACCGTCGAGCGCGCCCTCCGGCAGCGGGCCCGGCGCCGGGTGGCGGCGCGGTGGACGGCGCGCGGGCTCGCGGGGACGACCGCTTTGGCGGCCGCCGCCGCGATCGTGCTGGCCCTCCGCGGCGCGCCTCATTCGTCGGATCCGACCGCGGCGGGTTCGGGCAGCGGCCGGACCGATCGCGCAGATCCGATAGCCGCCGACGGGCGGCTCGACCCGCGCGCGCTGGTGATCGCCGAGGGCATCGGTTCGTCCTCGGCGCTGTCCCCCGGGGCCGACGTCTCAGCGCCTCGCGGCCAGCCGGTCCGGCTCACCAGCGCCGAAGGCACCGAGCTGGTTTTGGAAGCTGGCAGCAGCCTGACGGTCATGGAAATGGGACCGACCCGGCGGTTCGCGCTCCTTCGAGGCGCCGTGCGAGCGCAGGTGCACGAGCTCCGTGCTGGCGATCGCTTCCTCATCGACACCTCGGACGCGGAGGTCGAGGTCCATGGCACCCGGTTCCGGGTGGAAACGGGGGTGAATTCCGGAGAGATCTGTGAACCCGTGGCGGGAGCGACCCACGCAGGCCGCCCGGTCAGGGGCCGCGCCGTCGCGACCCGGGTGTCCGTGCAGGCCGGAATCGTCGCGGTGCGATCGGCCGGTCGCGAGGTTCGTCTCTTGGCCGGAGACACCTGGCCCGGCCCCGTGGCATGCACCGCCTCCACGCCGCCGCCGTCTCGACCGATCTCGGGACCCGCCCGCTCCCGTCCGATCGCGGCCCAGGCGCGGCCGCCGCGCCCAAACGAGCCGCGGGCGTCCGCGCCCCCGGAGACGCCGGGCCTCGGGCCTGCGCCCGTGGCGAACGGAGCGCCTCGGCCTGCCGGGGCCGAGGCTTCGGACCTTCCGGCGCAGAACAATCTGTTTTCCGCCGCCGTCGCTGCCCGGCGCTCGGGCCAGATCGGGCGCGCGCTGGCCTTGTATCAGCAGCTCATCGATCGGTACCCCGACAGCTCGCTCGTCGAAAGCGCGCTGGCGGCGAGGATGCGGGTGCTCGCCGAGCAGCGCGACGGCCCCGCCGCCCGGGCCGCGGCCGCCGCGTACCTGGCGCGGTTTCCCGACGGCTTCGCCCGTGCCGAGGCGCGCGAGCTGCGCCAGACCGAGGCCCAACACCCTTGATCGCCGCGCAAGCGAAGTGGACGTAAACCCCGTGCCGCCACGTCAGCCCCTCCGATCGATCTCGGCAACGCCGTGGCTCGCGGCCGCCGTCGCGCTGATGGCCTGCAATGGCCACCTCGATTTCGGGCTCGGCGACCACGACGCGGGCGCCGGCGGCGCGGCCGGCGCGCTGGGCGGCGGAGGTTGCGGGACGGACGTCGACTGCCGCATCGCCAGCCTCCACTGCGATCTGGCCGGTGATCGCACGTGCGTCGAGTGCGTCACCGACGATCACTGCGCTCGAAGCGGGGACGGCGCCGCCGGTTCGAGCGGAGGCACGCGCTGCGACCCGAAGCTGCGCCGCTGCGTGGCTTGCCTGACGCAAGCGCAATGTCCAGCCGCCCAGGCCTGTGTCGCTGGGCGCTGCATTCCGACCTGCGTCGAGGATGTCACTCCGTCGACCTGCCCGTCCGGCTCGAAGTGCGAGTCCGGCCTTTGCGCGGCCTGCGAGCCGGACGAAGGCGACGCGTGCGCAGCGACCCCGAGCACCCGGTACTGCCTGGCGTCGCCCCAGATCTGCGTCGCCTGCCGCAGCGACGCCGATTGCGACACGAACACCCGCTGCGATCCCGTACGCAAGGCCTGCGTGGCTTGCATCGCCGCCTCCGATTGCCCGGGCAGCAGGGCGCTTTGCGACCTGACGACCGGGACGTGCCTCTGAAAGCCCGGCCTATTCCTCGGTGGTTCGGTCCAGGTGTCCGAGCAGATCCGCCAGCTCGCTGTCCGCGGCGATGCTCTCGTGGATCCGCTTGCGCCCGCGGACCAGCCGGCTCTGCGCCGCCGCCTCGCTGACCCCCAGGATCCGAGCCATCTCGCGGAGACCGTAGCCGAGGACATCGTGCAGGACGAACGACCACGCCAGCTTCTCTCCCACCCGGTCCAGGTGCGCGAGGATGCGGCTCAGGAGCTCTCGGGTGGCCAGCGTCCGCTCGCTGGTGGGGCGCCCGCTGGCGATCGCCTCTTCGGGGAGCGCGTCCAGCGGCACGTGACGGCTGAGCGGCCGCCGCCGGATCTGCTTGAAGACCACGTGCGCCGCCACGGACGACACCCACGTGTCCAGCGAGCTCTCGCCCCGGTACGACGCGACGGCGCGAACGACCTCGATGAGGGCCAACTGCGTGATGTCCTCGCGCTCGCTGTCGTTGCGGCCCAGCAGCCGCCGCACGGTTCGATCGACGTGGGGCCATATTCGACGGCAGAAGGCGTCGGCGATGGCCGGGTTCCCCATCCGAACCGCGGTCACCAGCGCGGCGTCGTCCAGATCGGACGCCATCGGCGAGGCGACAGGATCGGAGTCTCGGCCCGGCGGCGGACCGCGCCGAACGATGCGAAAAGCCGCCATCACCCGCCCATCAGCGCCGAGGTGGCGGCGATGGCCACCGGGCGCGCGAAAGCGACGATGCCCGGGAGCACCGACTCACGCTCTCGGAGGCCTGATGGCACGGGGTTTCGACATGACGCTCGTCTCTGCAATGGCGGGCACCGATCTCCCGACCTGTCGACCGCCCCTCCGCATGGTGCCCAGACGACGCCAGAATCAGGCAAGGGTCGGCCGAACGCGCCCGTTGCGTCGCCGCTGGGTTGCGTCGCGGCAAGTGGGAATCATCGGTGCTGACGATCACCAATTCCTGATATGTTGCGATTCTTGGCTTCTCCGCGCGTACGGTGTCGCCCCCATGCCGCGCGCGGCAACAGGCCGCACCAAACAGGAGAAACATGCTCGTTACAAACTTCGAAACGCGCTCTTGGTTCCTGGTCCTCACGCTCCTCGCGTCCGCCTGCGGCAGTAGCTCGCACCCGGCCGGCGGCGCAGGCTCAAACGGTAAAGGTGGAGCGGGCGTAGGCGGGGGGGCCGCGGCGGCCGGAAGAAGCGGCGCGGGCACGGGTGGAAGCGCACAGGGAACGGGCGGCGCACCTTCGGGAAACGGCGGGCGCGGCGGCGGAGCCGGGAGCGGGACGCCGGCCAATGGCGGTGCCCCGGGCATGGCGGGCGCCGGGGGAATGGCTCCCGTTACGGGAACCACCAACATGGCGAAGGCCTGCGCCGCGGACACCGACTGCGGAGCCGGGCTCATCTGTCTCAAGGCGACCGACAAGCTGATCGGCACCCTGGGCGGCCCCTCGAACGGCTACTGCACGATGACCTGCGCGAGCCAGGCGGACGCCACGGCGTGTGAGACCGCGGGCGGCCTCTGTCTGGATCTGTCCACGAACGGTGACGCCACCGTCGGGTACTGCCTGAAGAATTGCAAGTTCGGCGACATGGACGGCGACTCGAAGTGCCAGGCCCGGCCCGACGTGGGGTGCGGTCAGGTGTACGACCAGAACGGCGACGTGTCCGGTGCCGTTTGCATCCCGCTCTGCGCCCAGGACAGCGACTGTCCCACGGGACGGAAGTGCGATCCGCTGGAAGGGTTCTGCGTCGACACGCCGCACGCCGGCGATCCGATGGGGGCGCATTGCACGGCCGATCAGACCACGGGCGCCTCGGCCTGCGCAGGCTATTGCCAGGGCATCGGCGACGGGAACAACAACCTGATCGCCTCGTTCTGCACGCGCCGTTGCGTGCTCGGACAGCTCGGGTGCAACATCGTCGGCCCCAACACGTCGGTGGCCGGCGGCATGCACGGAGTGTGTGCGTACGGCTCGGATCCGACGGCCGACCTCGACGACCTCGGGTTCTGCACGGTCGAGTGTGACTCCGTCAACGATTGCCCCGACAAGACGGATCCCAACCCCGTTTGCGAGACGGCCCAGACGATGTCTGTCATCGGCCACGGCATCTGCTCGTGGAATTGAGATGAGCGTGCCAACCAGCGAGCGACTGCGACAGGCCCGTGAGAAGGGCGACCGGATGCGCGTGAGCTCTCCTCCCGGGGGGAGCGCGGCGTGTACGGCCATGGTGGCGGCCGCCGTCGCCGCGCTGGTGGCTGGAGCGGCGGGCTGCGCCAAGGAGCGCCCGCCCATCAACCGCGTGCAAGCCGACGCGCTGGCGAAGTCCTTCTTCGTCGGCGCGCGGCTCGACAGCACCGAAGACGATCCCGAGTTCTACAAGCGCGGCAGCGTGGTCGACGTCGCCTACGGCGCCGCGCAGGACGGTCTCTTCACCTCCAGCTACGGCCAACCGCTGTCGCGGGTGCGCTGGGAGATCACCGAGGACGCCCTCAACGCGCGCCTCTCTTACGAGCGGATCTCGGGGACCGACGCCAAGGGCAACGCCTACGACGGCGTCCAGCGCAAGACCGCCAACGACGGCCAGATCGTCGCCAGCTACAAGATCTCGAGCCACTTCGACGTCAAGCGCGACTACAACCCGCAGACCGGCGAGCAGCTGAACATCGTGGTCGAGAACACCAGCGATCGGCCGTGGTACCAGCGCGAGTACTTCCGCGTCGACTGGTCCGAGAACCTGGTGACGACCGCCTACGACTACGACACGCTCTCGCTGGTCGGGGTGATCGGCGGCGTGAAGTACGAGCCCTTCGCCTACACCGTCCTCGACCCGACGAGCGACGACGCGCCCCACTTCGACACGCAGGCGGGCTATTTCGACGTCACGAACAAGGTGTACGCGACCCCGCAGCAGGTCGACCTGACGGCGCTGGGCGGGACGGGGACGCTGCCGGCCTGCTTGCTCAACGGGGCGTACGTCCAGGGCGGCACGTCCCCGTCGGGTGACTGCAACCCGATCGAGCTCACCATCCGCGAGTCGTA
>Ga0105238_10001024_pt1 | contig 28428 bp, 30 predicted proteins | sample KBSC34metaG_FD_81526 | JGI IMG/M metagenome (GOLD analysis project Ga0105238, IMG submission 81526) | Corn rhizosphere microbial communities from Kellogg Biological Station, Michigan, USA - KBS C3-4 metaG | ecosystem: Host-associated > Plants > Roots > Rhizosphere > Soil | place: Michigan, USA...
GACGCCGCTCGCGGCGCGGGCGTCGGACGCGCCCTCATCGAGGCGGCGAGTGCGTGGCTGAAGGCGCACGGCGCCCCCCGTGTCATCCTATGGACTGCCGAGCGCAACCACGCGGCGCAGCGCCTTTTCGAGCAGGCGGGATTCCGCCGCACGATGATCGAGATGACACGCGAGCTCTGACGATTGCACTGAGCTGTTCCGAAACGGCTCACCTGATTCGTTCTTGAACACGTCATCGTAGTCCCCCGATTCAGTCAATCAATCCGGGCTTCGATCGTCGAGGCTCGCCACTCGTCACGCGCGGCCGCTGCGTCGTTCCGGCACACGGCGCGCGTGCAACCGTGATCACGCCGTTTGTGCCGTCTCCGCCAACTACCACGCGCGCAAGCGCTTAGTGATCTCCCTTAGGGTTGGCCTTCCAGTTGCTCTGCCTAGGGCAGGCCCGGTGCGATCGCCGGGCGCACGAGAGTCCAAGGGAGAGACACCGTGACGTGGCGTGAAGAGACAACCGGAGAGCATCGCAACACGCGGCAGCGGGCCGCGCGCTGGCTGCGGCCGTTGATGGTCGCGGCGCTCCTGCTTCGGTGCGCGAACGTGTTCGGCGCACCGGCGAACGACGGGGATCAGAAGTTCGATCACGCGCTTCGCGGCGATGTAACGCAGGGCAAGAGCAGCGATCGCGTGCAGGTGATCGTCACCACGAAGCCGGGCACGCGCGCGCGCGTGCTGAAGCGCGTCGTCGCCGACGGCGGCAAGGTGAACGGTGGCTACGCGCTGACTGACGCGGTCGTTGCGAACCTGTCTAAGGGGCAGGCGCGCAAGCTCGCCAAGGACACCGACGTGGTCGGCATCTCCTCCGACGCGCCGGTGCATTCCGACGGCCTCGCCATGGAAGCGGTGGGCGCCGCCGCCAATTCACCCTACACCCTGCGTGGCACGCTCGGTCTCGATGCGGTGAGCAGCGTTGCGGCCACGAAGACGTTCAGCCAGAACATCAACGGCTATACGTCGGGCGTCAACGCCTATGTGAGCAGCTCGAATCCGACCGGCGTCATCGGCGGCGCCGGCCGCATCACGCTGGCGGATGGTGGACTGCTCGGCACACGGAGCGGCTATGTCGTGCGATTCGACAAGCTGTTCGGCGACGACTCGAATCAGATTCCCTTCGGATCTCAAATCACTTCGGTGAGCCTGACGATCGGCAGCCGCGGCGACAGCAACACGACGGCATCGGCCAGCCTCTACCGGATGGTGGCGGACTGGAACGCGGCTTCGAGCTGGCTCACGATGACGACCTCGGGCCCCGGCATCCAGCGCGACAACGTCGAGGTCTCGTCCTCGGCTGACGCGACGGTGTCGAACCTGAGCGTCGCCGCGCAAGTCTTTTCCGGAGCCGGAATGGTGGATGCCGTCCAATCATGGGCCAACGGCGCCCCGAATCGCGGCTGGCTGTTGTGGCAGACCTCCAACAACACATGGACGGTCAACACCAACCAGGACGCGAACCGCCCGGTGCTCAAGATCACCTACAAGCCGCGCGTGACGATGACGTCGGCCACCGGCGCCAGCGTCACGGTGGCGGTGATCGATTCCGGTATCGCGAGCGAAGCGTTTGAAGCGGGCCGTATCAAGACGTCGCGCGATTTCACGGCCGGCCTGGCGGGCCCGGCGGCGTCGGTTGCGACCGACGCGTATGGGCACGGCACGCACGTGGCCGGTCTGGTCGGCAACAACCAGCCCGAGATTCGCGGTGTGGCGCCCGGCGTGAAGTTCGTCAACCTCAAGGTGCTCGACGGCGCCGGGCAGGGGTCCACGTCGAACGTGCTGCTGGCGCTGCAGTGGGCGGTGGCCAATCGGGGGACCTACGGCATCGACGTCATCAACTTGTCGCTCGGCCACACGATCTACGAGAACGCAGCCACCGATCCGCTCGTGCAGGCGGTGGAGACGGCGGTGCGCTCGGGCATCGTCGTCGTGGTCTCGGCCGGCAACGAGGGGACGAACCCCGATACCAATCAGGTGGGTTATGCCGGCATCACGTCGCCCGGCAACGCGCCCTCCGCGTTGACGGTCGGCGCGGTGAAGACGATGGACACCATGCGTCGCAGCGACGATCTGGTGGCCGACTACAGCTCGCGCGGCCCGACGTGGTACGACGGCTTCGCGAAGCCCGATGTCGTGGCGCCGGGCCACCGGCTGGTGTCGTCGGCGACGACGAGCGAAGAGCTCTACGCCGATCTGCCCTCGATGCGCGGCCAGACGTCGACCGGCAAAGCCACACTGCGCCTGAGCGGCACCAGCATGGCCGCCGCGGTGACGAGCGGCACCGTGGCGCTGATGATCGATGCGTCGCGCCAGGCGTTCAACCGCGCGCACACGCCGAACGCCGTCAAGGCGATGGTCGAGCACAGCTCGCTCAAGATGACCGACGCGAGCGGCGCGACGTACGACGTCCTCACCGAGGGAGCCGGCGCGCTGAACGCGGGCGGCGCCGTCACGCTCGCCGGTTCGCTCAATCCGGCCGCGGCGGAGGGGAGTTCGTGGCTCACGCAGGGCGTCACCGAGGCGACGACCATCGACGGGCAGTACCTGGTGTGGAGCCAGAACGTGGTGTGGGGCGAGAACGTGGTCTGGGGCGAGACCGTGTTCACCAACCTTCCGGCGTTCGCCACCAATGTGGTCTGGGGCGAGGCGGCGAACGTGATGTGGGGCGAGGCGGTCAACGTCGTCTGGGGTGAGAACGTCGTGTGGGGCGAAAACGTCGTGTGGGGCGAGAACGTAGTGTGGGGCGAAGCCTTCAACGTGGTCTGGCGCGAGGCCATCAACGTCGTCTGGGGTGAGAACGTGGTGTGGGGCGAGAACGTGGTCTGGGGTGAAAACAAGAACGTGGTCTGGGGCGAAGCGTCCCTGGCGCACTAGGCCGAGAGGAGACGACGATGTCCTTCAGAATTCACGCGCTCGCACTGCCCACCGAACCGCTCATCTTCCACCCCGAGCCCGCGGAGGCCCGTGAGCGGAGCATCTGTCCCGATTGGCAGCGCGAGCTGCCGGTACTGCGGGGAGTCGGCGTGGAGCTGCGCGAGCTGCGCCGCTCCGACGCCGCTTCGCTCTACTCACTGCTGACCACCGACGACGTGGCGCGGTTCATCACCACGCCGCCCTCATCGGTGGAGGGCTTCGAGCGGTTCGTCGAGTACGCGCATCGCCGGCGCAGCCAGGGCGAGTTCGCCTGCTTCGCCGTGGTGCCCGAGGGGCTCGACACTGCGGTCGGCATCTTCCAGGTGCGGGCGCTCGATGCGGACTTTTCGACCGCCGAGTGGGGCTTCGCGCTGGGGTCGCCGTTCTGGGGCCGCGGCCTGTTCTCGGAAGGCGCGCGGCTGGTGATGGACTTCGCGTTCGAGGAGATTGGCGTCAACCGTCTCGAAGCGCGCGCGATGGCCGAGAACGATCGGGCCAATGGTGCGCTGCGCAAAGTTGGGGCTTACAAGGAGGCGGTGCTCCGGCAGTCGATGGTGAAGAACGGATACCTGCACGACGAGCACCTGTGGGCGATCGTCGAGACCGACTGGCGTCAGGCCAGCAGTCTGCGACACCTGATCGTCCACTGAGACATCGAGCGGGCGCGAGGCACTAGAGATGGTGCCCGCGCGGGGCCGTCGCGGCTGGGGAGACCGCGGCGGCTCTTTTTTCTTTTACCGATTCTTTACGCGCCGTTGACGTCGTTAACTTCCGCCCGCCTGTCGCGCACCGTCTAAGTCTTGCAGAAGGTGCTTGCGCATCGACGGAGGACGCGACAGATGGTGAAACAGCAAAAGATCGTACTCCTGGCAGCCGGGGTTGCCGGAGTGCTCGTGGCCGCCATCCTGCTCTTGGGAGCGGTGGCGGAAGTGGCCGCGCAGGCGCAGGACGGCCGTGGCCGGCCGGGCTTCGCGCGCGGCGGCGGACCTGGTGGGCTGGGGCTGTTCGGCCCTGGCGGCATGGGGCTGGAGGGCGCCAACCTCACCGATGCGCAGAAGGATCAGGTGAAGGGGATCGTCGATGCGCATCGCGCCGAGATGCGCGGGCTGCTCGATCGTCAGGCGCAGGCCCGCCGTATGCTGACGGCGTCAGCCGACAGCGGCCAGGTCAACGAAGCGCTGGCGGCCAACGTAGGCAACACCACTGCGGCGGTGGCGCTGGCCGAAGCGCGGCTGCGGGCCGAGGTGCTGCAAGTGCTGACGCCAGAGCAGCGCGCCGCGCTCCAGCAGCGAGCGGCCGAACGTGCCGAGCGTTTCAACGCACGGCGCGAAAAGGTGAGGTAGGCCAGGTAGGTGGGCACATCTGCCGATGTGCCCACCAGTGCACGGCCCAATTCAGTTAGCCGCGGGGGATGCCGATGATCACGAAGACGCACCCTGGTGCGCATTGGCATGGCATCCCCGTCTTCTGCTTCGCTCGCCGCCCCGGTAGCTGCCGGTGGACGCGGAGGGGTCAACGATCCCGAGCGCCCGATTGGTGACATCCTCGTCTCGAGCGGAGCGCTGACCGCCGATCAGCTCTCGAAAGCGCTGCGCATCCAGTCGAAGCTCGAGGAATGGAAGCCGCTCGGCGCCATTCTCGTGGACCTCGGCATGGTGTCGCGCGCCAGAGTCGAAGAGGCGATCAAAGAAAGCCGGCGCGCGCTCTCGATCGAAGAGATCCTCGTCCAGCGGGGCACGCTGCATCCGGACCAGCTGGCCGCAGCGGTGGATGCCATCGGAGGCCGCACCGACACGACGCCCGCGCGCCACCTGGTGGACTCGGGCACGATTACCGAGCGGGCCTACCTCGAAGCGTTCTGCGAGAAGCAGGGGCTGCCTTTCATCGAAGCCGACGCGAATCTGGTCGATCGCGCCGTGTTGGCGAAAGCCAATCTGAAGTATCTGGCACGGCTGCGAGTGCTGCCGCTCTCGGTGCAGGACGGGCGCCTCAACGTGGCGATGGAGAAGCCCGCGACGCCCGCGGTGCTGACCGACCTGCAGCGAATCTTCGGCGCGCCGGTGAACACGTGGCTCGCGGAGCCGTCCCGCATGACCGCGGCCCTCGCCGAGCTCGAGGCCGAGGCGAGCGGGCGGACGGATCTGTCGATGTCGGCGGTCCAGTACCGCAACGTCGCGCAGGTCACCGACGAGCAGCGCAGCGCTTCCGAGATCCTCGACACGATCATCCTGCGCGGCATCCGGCAGGACGCCAGCGACATCCACATCGATCCCGACCGCTCGCGCATGCGCGTCCGCTTCCGCGTGGATGGCGAGCTGGTGCGGGTGGCGGAATACCCGATCTCGCAGGTCACCGGCATCATCTCGAGACTGAAGGTGCTGGCGAAAGCCGACATCGCCGAGCGCCGTGCACACCAGCAGGGACGGATTTTCGTCCGCACCGACGGCGAAGAGATCGACATCCGCGCCTCGTTCTACGTCACCGTGCACGGCGAGAACGCCGTGCTGCGCCTGCTTCGCAAGACCTCGGTCCGGGTCGGGCTGCAGGACATGGGCTTCTCGCGCGAGTCCTACCGGTCCTTCGTGCACGACGTGCTCGAGCCAAGCAGCGGCATGCTGCTCGTGACCGGTCCGACCGGCAGCGGCAAGACGACGACGCTCTACGCGGCCGTCAGCCAGCTCGTGGACGACACGCGCAAGATCATCACCTGCGAAGACCCGGTCGAATACCTCGTGGACGGCGTGACGCAGTGCTCGATCATGGACCGCCCCGGGTTGACCTTCGGCGATTCACTGCGGTCGATCCTGCGCCAGGATCCGGACGTCATCCTCGTGGGCGAAGTGCGAGACCGCGAGTCCGCCGACATGGCGATCCACTGCGCGCTGACCGGCCACAAGGTGCTGACGACGCTGCACACCGAGGACTCGCTGAGCGCCGTCACGCGCCTGCTGCAGATGGAGATCGAGCCCTTCCTCGTAGGTTCCACCGTCGGCGCGGTGCTCGCCCAGCGGCTGCTGCGGCGTCCATGCGCGCACTGCAAAGTGGACTACAAGCCCACCGCGAGCGAAGCGCGCGCGCTTGGCACCACGCTCGAGGAGCTGTCGTCGTACCGCTTCGTCAAGGGCAAGGGGTGCCCGAGCTGCCACTACACCGGCTACCGCGGACGCGTCGGCGCGTACGAACTGCTGGTGATGAACGACCTGCTGCGGGATGCCGTCATCCAGCGCAAGTCTCCGTACGAGCTGCGCAAGATCGCGCAGGAAATGCCCGGTTTCTATTCGACCCAGGAAGATGGGCTCGCCAAGGCTCTGCGCGGCCTGACGACGCTGTCCGAGGTCATTGCCAACTGTCCTCGCGTGCCGCTCAACCGGCGGATGCGTCAACTTCAGGAGATTTACGCGTGAGCGACCTATCCGACCTCTATCGCCGTCCGGCGGTCAAACCTGCCGCTGTGGCCACCCCGGCGGCCGTGCAGCCGCCCGTGTCGCTCGCGGCGCGCCTCGAACGCGAGATTCGCGAGGGCCGGGTCGAACTGCCTGTGCTGCCGCAGGCCGCCATCGAAGTGCAGGAGCTGATCGCAAAGAACGCCGGGTTGCCGCAGATCGTTCGGGCGATCGAACGGGAGCCCACCGTGGCGGCTGCGCTCGTCAAGTATGCCAATGCCGCCGTCTACGCCGGCCTGCGTGACGTGACCGATCTGCAGCAAGCGGTGGCCCGGCTCGGCCTCGATCAGGTGAGACAGACCGTCGTGTCGCTGTCGGCGAAGGCCGCCTTCAGGGCCGACAACCCGGCCCAGGCGAAGTACTACGGCACCATCTGGCGGCACTCGCTCGCCACAGCGGTGGCCGCGCGCCGCCTCGCGGAGTTCGTCTCGGTGCCGAAGGAGACCGCGTTTCTGGCGGGGCTGCTGCACGACATCGGCCGCGTGTGCGTGCTTCGCGGGATCACCACGCTGCGCAAGCGCGATCCAAAAGGCTTCGTGCTGCCGGACAACACCATCGGCGAGTTCACCGACGCGTTGCATTGCCCAATTGGCGAAGTGCTCTGCAAGGCGTGGAACATTCCAGCGGAATTGAGCGATGCGATCAAGCGCCATCACGACACGAACCTGACCGAGCCGAAAGACACACTCGCCGCCGTCGTGCAGGTCGCGGATCTCATGGCCGCGAAGATCGGTGCCAGCCTGCACCCCGAACCGAATCTGAAATTGGTAGAGCGGCCGGCGTTCGTCGCCCTGCAACTGGACGACGTCAAGGTGGCCATGTTGCTCGTCGAGCTCGAAGACGAGTGCGAGTCGCTATCGAAGTTGATGTAGAGGCGAACCTTGAGGTTCGCCTGCGTGCCCGACCACCTAGAATGGGCCGATGCTTCGGCTCGTTCTCGTTCTTCTGATCGCGGCCCAGACTCTGTCCGATCTCGAGCGCCGCGCCGCCAGCGGAGATCACGACGCGCAGACCGCGCTCGGCACGTTGTACGAAACCGGTGACGGTGTCCCACTCGATCCCAAGCGAGCCGCGGAGCTCTATCGTCAAGCCGCGACCGCCGGGAATGTGGGCGCCCAGATCAACCTGGCCACAATGTATCTCGACGGCGCCGGCATCCCGCGCGACGGAGCGGCCGCGGTGCGCTGGTTGACGCGCGCAGCCGATTCCGGCAGTGCCCTCGCACAGTTGAATCTCGGGATGATCTACGAGACCGGTGAGGCAGGGGTGAAAGCGGATCCGCCGCTGGCGGCGCGGCGGTACCACGAGGCGGCGATGCAGGGGCTGATGCCCGCGCAGTACCGGCTCGGTCGGGTGTACGAAGAGGGCCGCGGCGTGGCGCGCGATCTCGATCAGGCGGCAATCTGGTACCGCAAAGCCGCTGACCAAACCGATCCTGCCGCGCAGCTTCGACTCGGCATCTTGATGAGCCCCGGGAACGGCACGCGCACCGACGTCGTCGAGGCCCATATGTGGCTGAACCTGGCGGCGTCGCGCTGGAAGAACGAGGCGCTGCGCGTGGAAGCTGCCGCGCGACGGGATGCGCTCGAAAAACAGATGACGGAGGCGCAGATCTCGGACGCCATCCGCCGCTCACTGCGATGGCAGGACACCATCGGTATGCAGCAGAAGTAGCCGCAGTTCCTCGATCAGAGGGCGCTGGCCGGCGAGGATCTTCTGCGCGGCCACGTCGAGCGGAAACCAGGCCGCCCGATCGATCTCGGGAAATTCCTTCTGACGCCCCGACTTCGGCGGCCACTCCATCGTGAAGGTAGTGCTGTGTGATGCCGTGGCGTCGACGTCGCCCTCCACCGCCCACGCCGTCACCAGCTTGCCACCGGCCTGGCGCACCGGCGTCAGCGGCAGAAACGGCCCGTCGACGCTGAAGCCGGTCTCTTCGCGAAATTCACGTCGCGCGGCGTCGATGGGAGTTTCACCCGGCTCGTGGCCACCCTTGGGGATCGACCACGCGCCCGTATCCTTTCGCGACCAGAACGGGCCGCCCGGATGAACGAGCAGTACCTCCAGCCCCCCAGGCCGTCGCCGGAACAGCAGCAGGCCGGAGCTTTGTTGTTTCACGGCGCCTGCAACTCGCTCACGCGGCGGATGAGCGCCTGTGCGAGCCGTCCGGCGGTGGCGATCGATGCACCATCGAGCTTGTCAGGTGCGTCGGCCAGTGTGTGGATGGTGGAAAGGATCGACGGCGCGAAGCCCTGCGCGAGTCCGGCGCTCTTCGCGTGCAGCATCAGCCACAGCTGATGGGCCTCGGCGGCGGGAAGGATGGCGATCGAGAGCGCGGGGATCTTCCGGGCGCCAAACGAGCGATCGTCGCCGGGCGGCATGCCGTCAAAGTGCAGGCAATCGACGCGCTCGGCGGCGCACGTCTCGAACATCGTCCGCGCCAGTTGCGGGTCGAGCGGGCCCGGCGGTGGGCCGAAGAGCACGGTGTCTCCATAGCCGTTGATGTCGTAGTTGAGCATCGCCTTGATGCGATCGCTCGCGTGCGCCTCGACATACTTCGCGGAGCCGAGGAGGCCCGATTCCTCGAAGTCGAACCACACGAAGGTGACCTTCTGCTTGAGCCGCTGGCTCTTGAGCGCCGCCGCGGCGTGCACGAGCATCACGCTCGACGCGCCGTTGTCCACGGCGCCCTGGCTCAAAGCCTCGCTGGTGATCCACTTCGCGTCGTAATGCGCGCCCACGACAAGCGTGTCCCGGCCGCTACCGAGCGTCGCCACGACGTTGCGGCCGTGCATACGCCGATCGAGGGCGCCGTTCGGGCCAGCGGCCAGCGGCTTGTCGAGCGTGAACGTTTCGACGATGTACGGGACGTTGTACGCCTTCAGCAGCGCCGTCAGCGCATCGAAGCGCGCGTCGTTGTCGGGCGCCGCCGAGAGCGTGCGCACCTCCGCCACCAGCGTGTCGTTGGACGTCTGGGCGGCGGCCGCGTACGCCCAGGCGAGCGTGGCGGCGAAAATCAGCGCGCGCATCGCGCTCGATTATGGCTCAGTCCGTCAGGGTGCGACGCACTTGAAGTTGGTCGCGTCGTCGATGCTGCCGGTGCCCGAGTAGCGCGCCACCTGTGGATACGCGCATAGCGGCCGCGTGCGCACGATCTCGTTGTTGACGACGCGGCTGGCGACGATGGACGACGGCGCCTGCCCCTTCTCGACCCAGTCGATGACGGCCGTCACCGCGTCGTTGCGATCGGGACCCACGCCGCCGCCGCAGTGCGCCATGCCCGGCACCATGAAAAGGCGGAAGAACTCCGGTGTGCTGGCGCCGTTCTTGGCCGTCGCCGCCTCGTAGTAGTGGACGCCCATCATCGGCTGCAGGATGGTGTCAGCCCACCCATACGTCATGATCAACTTGCCGCCGCGCTTCCTGAACTTCGACAGGTCCGGATTCTTGGCGTCGGCCTGCTTGCTCCACGCCTCCACGACGTTCACGTCCTTGTCGTAGTCGAACGTCAGATAATCCCAGTCCGGCTTTGGAGGCGTCGGCACCAGATACCGCATCGTGCCTTCGGCCAGATTGAAGTCAGCCGGCTTGGCGTTGGGCCCGGACGCGAGGATGACGTTCATCCACCCGCTGCCCGTGCCGCCGCCGAACGTCGGCATCACCGCTTCGCTGCCCGGCATGAAGCCGGGGAAGAACGGCTTGCCGTTGCTGACCGGACCGCTATAGACCTTCGCGATGGCCTCGGCCTGACCAGCAGACAAACAGTCCGCGCTTGCCTCTGCGCCGGCGCTGCAAGACGGCACATCGCGCGCCGGATTGAAGTCGCACTTGCGCGGGTCGTCGATGAGCCCGTCTTTCAGCCCGTCGATGGCGTCGCACTTGTTCATCACTTTCTCGGCGACCATTTCGAGCTTCGCGGGCGTGACGCCCGAGCCGCTCAGCGCCTTCTGATTCCACATGGCGCCGATGCTGAAGCCGGTCTGATCGACCCACGGGGCGTTGGCGACGATGCCGTCGAAGTCCTCGGGGAAGCGCTGCGCCTCGATCAGCCCCTGGCGTCCGCCGTTCGAGCAAGAGTTCCAGTACGCCTTCGAGGCCGCGCGGCCGTAGTAGTCCTTGGTGATGTCCTTCGACGTGATCGCCGTGAGGTGCACCGCCCGCCAGGCGTAGTCGATTGCCTTCTGCGGGTTGCTCATCACGAACGACCCGCCCGGCTCCTTGCGCGCGTCGTGACCCGTGTTGGTCTGCGCGAACGCGAATCCCAGTCGCAGCGCTTCGTTCTTCTGCGCGACGCGTCCCGGATCCTCGAGGCTCTCGCCCGCGTGGCCGCCGTTGCCGATCATGTAGAAGCGCCCGTTCCACTTCGCCGGCAGGCTCACCTCGAAGGCGATTTCCGGCGAGAGCAACCCCGAGACTCTGCAGTGGGCCGGCGCGGTGGCGCTGGCGGCCACGGTCGTCGCGGTGATCTGCGCGATCTCCTTCGACTTGAACTGACCGAGGGTGTCGCACGCCTTGCGCGGCTCGAGGTCGGATTTCGAGTAGTCCACGAGCGCCGACTTGAGATCCGCGAACGCCTGGCCATGGGCCGGCGCGGCGATTCCGGCGGCCGCCGTGACGACGAGTGCGAACGTAGTGTGGATACGCATGCCGTGGTCCTTACTTGAAGAGCGCGAGATCGACGGCGTCGCCCATCGCCTTGTAGCCGGCGTCGCCAGGATGGAGGTGGTCGCCGGAGTCGAACGCCGGCAGGAATTTGCTGGGAGACGCCGGGTCGCGGGTCACCTTGTCGAAGTCCACGACGCCGTCATACGCGCCGCTCGTGCGAATCCACTCGTTGAGCGCCTGCCGCTTCGCCTCACCTTCCGGTGTGTAGTAGGCGGCGCCCTCGTACGGCGTGAGCGTGGCGCCGTAGATCTTCAGGCCGCGCGCGTGCGCGCGCTGGATCAGCTGCTTGTGGCCGGCAATCAGATCGGCGGCGCTCGGTGACGGGTTGCTGCGTGCCTGGCCGATGTCGTTGATGCCTTCCATGACAACGACGTGGGTGACGCCGGTCTGCATCAGCACGTCCTTGTCGAAACGGGACAACGCGCTGGTGCCGGCTCCATCGCCCAGGACGCGGTTGCCGCTGATGCCGGCGTTGAGCACCGCCACGCCCGCGCCTTTCCGGGTTGCCAGCCGCCGCGCCAGCGTGTCGGGCCAGCGGCTATTGGTATCGCTGGTCGAGCGCGCGCCGTCGGTGATCGAGTCGCCGAAAGTTGCGACGGCCATCGTGTTGGAGGCCGACATCACTTCGACGCGCGCGATCAGGAACCAGCCGCCAGGACGCAGCGACGGCGTCATCGAGGGTTCGCCCACGTGGTTGCCGGTATCGGAGATGTAGTTGGTCTGCGACGCGCCGTTGTGCGTGGTGACCGGCGACGGGCTCACGCCCAGATCGCCAGGGACGTAGAGGTCGATTGCGAGATCGGACAGCGGCGCCAGCGTCAGATCCACTGGATCGCTCACGAGCGTGGCGCCGGCAAGAATCGTCGCGGTGGGGGAGCCGCCGAAGCGCAGCGCCTTCAGCGTGCCCGCCAGAATCGAGGCTTCCATATCGCGCAAGGCGATGGCTCCGCCGCCGATCTCCACGGGCGCGGTGCCATACGCGTTGCTCAACACGACGCGCACCTTCGAGCCGCCGATGCTCGTGTGAACGATCTGCCGGAGCGTCTGATTCGTCACGGTGGCCGGCGGAACGAAGCCGCGACCGGAGGCGGGCGCCGGGGCTGGTGCCGGCGCAGGAGGAACACCCGTCGCGGGCGCGCCGCTCAGTGGTACCACCACCGCCGGCGCCACGGGCGGTCCACCGCCAGCTCCAGGGCCACCGGCGCGCGGGCCGGGCAGCGGGCGTGACACGAGCGCGGTGGCCCAGGTGGCCACCCACTTATCGCCCTTCGAATCCGCCAGCGCGGGCGAGGCGATCGCAAGGGTCACGAGCACCGTCAGCAGATGCGCAAAGAGGGCAGGACGAGACGCGGAAAGACGCATGGGAACTCCAGGAAGGAATACTTCTGAAGTGCAACTATACCCGCGCCCAGCGCGGCCGTTCTGCACACTCCGACGCTCATCCTGCACGACTCGAATTAGCCGCACGTACTCGTGGCAGGTCTATCGCCAAAGCTGCCTTGATCTCTTAGGGCAGGCGAGGTAGATCGATCACTCCCAGCTCTCGGAGGAGACATGAATCCACGGCGGTCCCAGCGCGTGAACATCAACGGCGACGCACTCGGCGAACAAACACCGATCGTGCTCCTGGTCGACGACGAAGTCGCCGTTCGCGACGTGCTCGCGTGGGTGATTCAGAGCGCCGGGTACACGCCGCTCACCGCCGGCGGTGCGGAAGGGTTCGCGCTGCTGAACGAGCACGCCGAGCGCGTGGCGCTGGTGATTCTCGATCTGACGATGCACGACATGGATGGCTTCCGCTTCCGCGATCTGCAGCGTGCGCAGACGCGGCTGGCGGACGTTCCCACGCTGGTCATGAGCGGGCGGCCGGTGCTGCAAGAAGAGAAGACGCGCCTGCGCGCCAACGAGTACATCTGGAAGCCGGCGCGGATCTCCGAACTGCGTGCGCTCATCGCCGAGCACGCGCGACCCATTCCCGACGCGCATCCCCGCCGCGTCGCCCAGCTCGCCTGATCACGGCGTCGCCGACGCCATCAATCCAGCCGGGACGGATTTGCGGCGCTGCTGCCGCACTGCGACCTGCATGGCCCGGAAGGCGGCCTGGTAGGCCGGACTGCCCGGTCCCGCGCCGAGCGCTGTGAGCGTCGTGAGCTGCGCCTCGTAGGCGGTCCGTTCATCGGCAGCCTGCCGCAGGTGCGCTTCCTCGTGGATCAACACGCTGGCGATCTTGCGGACCGCGTTGGTGTTGCTGCAGCGGTTGATCGACATCCGCGCGTCGCGGAAATTCTCGCCAGTCGTGACCAGATAGATGTGCGCGTCGTTGTGGCGGACGAATCCTTCGGCGCCTGCCGACACGTTTGCCGGCACCGTGTCGATCATCGTGATGGGAGGAAAAGACGCCTCTGATCGCCCCAGCATCTGAAGCGCGCAGAGGAGTACCACTTCGGCAGTCCACACGGCCAGCCTCGCAGTCTGCTTACGGAGGTTTGCGACCAGGGACGGCGCCGCGTTGCCGCGCGACGCCGTCCCGCCCTTTTGTTACCCATTAGACGCGGTAACCCCGAAACGGTTCACCGAGTCGGCGCATCCATATCGGGTTAACGCAAATTGGGTAGAGGAACCGGGAGCGGCCCGGTTCCAACCGTGTACTACGGTGAAGGAGGGGAGGTATTACGCGACGGCGGTCTTCGGCTTGCGCGAGGTCGTTTCGACCTTGCCCTGGATCAGGGCTCCTTCGGCGATGCTGATGATCGGCGCCGAGCATTCGCCTTCGACCTTCGCCGTCTGCTGGATGACGATCTTGCTGATGGCCGCCAGGTCGCCTTTGACGCGCCCTTGAATGACCACAGACTCGGCGGTGACGGTTGCGTCGACCGTGGCGCCGTCGACGATGGTCAGCGTGTGCTGGTCCACCTCGATCGTGCCCTCCACGTGACCGGCGATCTGAAACGGCTCGCGCGCGACGATTTCGCCCTTGATGCGGATGGATTGGCCAATGCCGGCTGACATGTTCACGTTCTCCGTGCAGGGAGCGGGTGGAGTCCCGCCATCGCGCAGATGTATCGGCGCGTCACGCCAGGGCGGATAGGTCGAGCCGGCTGAGCCGCTCCGGATCCGCCAGGATGTTCATTTCCACGATCTTTCCCTCGGCGAACGTGAAGCCGACCACCGAAAACAGCCGGCCATGGGGCAGCCGTGTCACGAAGCCGAGACTGCCGTTGACCAGCACCAAGTCATTGGTCAGCCCGATCCGGGAGAAGCGCTCGGCCTGCTGGACGACGTCCCGGGCGCCGCGCACGACGCGAGACGCACCGGCCAGCGGCCCGCCGTCGGCTCGCAGCACGACGTCCGGCGCGAACACCGCCATCAGCGCCTCGAAGTTGCCGTCGCGGACGGCGGAGACGAAGGCCTCCACCACCTGTCGCTGCTTGCGCAAATCGCGCTCTCGGCTCGGCGCGCCGCCTTGGACGCGCCGCCGGGCCCGGCTCGCCAGCTGGCGCGCCGCCACCGCAGAGCGGTCCACGATCGGGGCGATCTCGTCGAAGGTCATGCCGAACACGTCGTGCAGGACGAACGCGAGCCGCTCGGCGGGCTCGAGCGTCTCCAGCACGATCAGCAGCGCCAGGCCCACCGAGTCCGCGAGCATGGCGTCGGATTCAGGATCGCGGTCAGCGCGGGTGATCACGGGGTCGGGCACGTGCGTGTCGAGCGGATCCTCGCGGCGCGATGTGCGCATGCGAAGCATGTCCAGGCAGACGCGCGCCACCACCGTCGTGAGCCACCCGCGCAGGTTCTCGACGTCGCTGACGTCGCTGCGCCCCAGTCGAATCCAGCTCTCTTGAACCGCGTCGTCCGCTTCCGCCGCCGACCCCAGCATCCGGTAGGCCACGGCGCGCAGGTGGGCACGGTGCGTCTCGAATTGCTCGGCCAACTGCTCGGGTGTGGTCATCGGTCACAGTCCTCTGTTGCGTTTCGTCATGGTACTGACGGACCACGCGCCACGGATGTGACAAGGAGGACAGATGGAATACGTACTGCTGATTTATCAGGGAACCACGCCGCTGCCGGGCTCCGAGCGCTGGCAGGCGTTGACGGACGCCGAACGACAGGCGATCTACGCCGACTATGCGGCAGTCAACAAGACCGACGGGCTGGCGCCCGGACTCCCACTGGGGTTGCCCGAGGCCGCGCGGACGGTGCAGGTGCAGGACGGCCAAACGCGAGTGACGAACGGCACGTATCTCCCGGAAGGCGTAGGCGGGTTCGCGGTGTACGAAGCGGACAGCGTGGCGGATGCCATCGCGTTGGCTGCGCGGATTCCCGCGGCGCGACTGGGCGGCGCGGTGGAGATCCGCCCCGTCGAGAAGTACTGGTAGAGCAAAAAGAAGAACTGTTACCGGTGTCTCTGGAATGGACCAAGCCTTCGATGTTGATGGTGACGTTGCCCGGCGCCGCGCGGTCGAGCACTTTGCGTCCTTCGCGTCGTCCCGCCCGACAAGTAGATTCCCATCTGTTCCCTTCGAGACAGCGGCCGCCGGCTATGAGTCGGACAATCAGTCAGGCCTCGTCCCACGGAGCAATGTCATGCTGATTCTTCGGATCGTCGTGCTGATCCTTCTCTTCGGTGAAGGCGTGAGCGGGACCATGGGCCCGGCGATGTGGCGGTGAGCGCAGACCAACCGACACCTGGGTCTCCGACTCGCGCAATCCTGCGGCTGGTCCTAATACTTCTGGCGGTCGCGGCTGGACTGTGGCTGTTGTTCGAGCTGCAGGGAGTCGTACTGCTGCTTCTGCTCTCGATGCTCTTCGCCTACCTCATCGCCCCTCTTGTGGAGTTCCTGTGCCGACCTGTCGCCTGGGGACCGCGTCGGTGGGTGATCCCGCGTCCACTCGCGATTGCGATTGTGTACCTCGCCTTGTTCGCGTCAGTGGGCGTCGCCAGCTATGTCCTGCTGCCTCTTCTCGGGGCGCAGGTGACGGAGTTTGGCCGGCAAGTTCCCGTTTACATGGCCTACGCGCGCGACCAGCTGGAGGCGTGGCAGCGTTTCTTCAATCCCGATCATTTTCCGCCAGGCGTTCGCGAAGCCATCGATCGAACGTTTGCGCGCACCGTCGACGGAGCGGGGGAGTCTCTGAGTTATGGCTTCGGTGGCCTGCTGCCTCTGCTGGCATATCTACCGTGGTTCATTCTGATTCCTGTCGTCGCGTTTTTTCTCTTGAAGGATGGCGCGGCGTTCCGTAGGCGCATTCTCTTGACGCTGCCGCGCGGGCGGCTTCGCGGCCGCGGCGCCGAAGTCTTCCAGGACGTCAATGACACTCTTGCCGCGTACGTGCGCGCTGCACTGCTGGGCTGCCTTCTCGTCGGCGTGCTGTGCACGGTCGGCTTCCTCTTGATAGGCGTGCCGTACGCGCTCCTCTTTGGTGTGGTTGCCGGCCTCCTCGAGTTCATCCCGTTGGTCGGTCCGCTCGCCGTTGCGCTGGGGGCGTCGGTGGTCACCAGCTTTCATTCGATTAGTCAGGCCATGTGGGTGCTCGCGTTTCTCGGCGCACTCCGGCTCGCCCAGGACTACGTGGTCTTTCCGCGGCTCGTCCGTCGCGGCATCCACATGCATCCGCTGGGGGTGATTCTGGCGATTCTGTGCGGCGCCGAATTGGCGGGGATGGCCGGTATCTTTCTCGCCATCCCGGTGGTCGCCGTGTTGTCTGTACTGCATCGACATTTGCTGGAGCACCGCGAGAGTGGCGGTTTGGTATCCGAGCTGTTCACGCCGACGGAATCCGCCCCAGACCTTGCGCGCCTCACGACGGATCCCGGTGAGACGCCGAGTGCTGTTGTTGCAGCCCACACGCTGGCGCTGAAGCCGCGTCCAACGGTGGTCGTACCATGAGCGGGATCCGAAGTCGCACGCCGGCACTCGTGCGCGTCTTCGGCACCGCTCTCAAGGCCTGGTGGGACGACGATGCACTGCGCCTTGGCGCCGCGCTGGCCTACTACACGTTGTTTGCGATCGCGCCAGTACTCCTGGTCGCAACCGGAATTGCGGGGCTCGTCTTCAACACCGATGCGGTGCGCGGAGAGATCGTCAACCAGCTCGATCACCTGGTCGGGCGCGAGGGTGCGCACGCGGTGCAGAGCCTTCTCGATGGAGCGAGTCAACGACGGGCGGGCATCGTCGCGACCACAATTGGCGGCGTCGCATTTGCCGTCGCCTCTACCGGGGCATTCCTCGAGCTGCAGGCAGCGCTGAATACGATATGGCGGGTGAAGTCGAATCCGGGTACGCACCTCAAGGCATTCGTGCTCGATCGCCTGCGCTCCTTCGGACTGGTGGTCGCGATCGGCTTTTTGTTGATGGTCTCGCTCGCGGTGACCGCCGCTCTCGCCGCCTTCAGCGCATGGCTCTCGCGGCACTCCTCGAGCGTCCCACTGGTGTGGAGCGGCGTCCAGGTGATGGTATCGCTCATCGGCACGACATCGCTGTTCGCTCTCCTCTACCGTGTCTTGCCAGATGTGCACCTCGGCTGGCGTGATGTGACGACGGGTGCATTCGTCACAGCCCTGCTCTTCACATTCGGTCAACAGCTGATCGGCCTGTATCTCGGCCAGAGCAGCATGGCGTCCAGCTACGGCGCCGCGGGTTCCGTCATGATCCTCTTGCTGTGGGTGTACTACTCGTGCCAGATTCTGCTGCTGGGTGCCGAATTCACGCGGGTGTACGCTGAGCACCGGGGCACCACATTCGTTACGCACGTATACGCGGAACCAGGCCGACCCACTCATCCGGGCGGCGCGAGCAACCGACGTGCGTCACCGGGCCAGACTCGGATCCATAATTCAAGCAGGTTGGCGCAACACTAGTTCTCTTCTGCGACATCGTTGGGACTACATGCTCGACAGCATGTGGCGGAGATGCTGTTGCTTCAACGTTGTCAGGTCCACGCGCGCGACCTGACGAACGCTGATAAGGGCGCAAATCCATCGTGACATGTTCTGGTTCCTGCCGCGGGGCTCGCCGCTGTATTCCTGGCGCACAGGGCGCCGTTTCCGTTCCTGCTCGAGCGCTTCGCCCCTTCGAGATCCGTGTGGCACGTGCCTCGCGGCTCGGGACCGCCGACCATCTATCTCACCTACGATGACGGTCCGAATCCCATCGGGACAGCTGCACTCTCGGACGTGCTGCGGGACGGGGGCGCCCGCGCGACCTTCTTCCTGATCGAGCGCACGTAACGGACGCGACGGCGCTGATCGTGCGGCGGATGTTCGACGAAGGCCATACGGTGGCCCTCCATTCCGACACCCGAACGATGATCGTCAGAACCCCTGAGGAAGTGGCGGCGATCCTCACACAGAACGCCGATCGCATCGAACGGCTGGCCGGGTCGCCGCCGTGCCGGCTGTTCAGGCCGCATGCCGGCTGGCGCAGCGCGTCGATGTACGAAGGGCTGGCTCGCATCGACCATACGCTCGTAGGCTGGAGCTGGGGACTCTGGGACTGGAACTGGTTTCAAAGGCGTGATGACGGCGCCCTGGCGCGCCGGCTGGCCCGCCGCGCCTCACCAGGAGACATCGTCGTGATGCACGACGGTCATCACATCGACCCGGAGGCCGATCGTCGATACGCGGTCGAGGCGACGCGGGGGTTGATCATCGCCATGAACGGCAGCGGATTTGTGTTCGGCTCGTTGTGCAGCGGCGGCGCTTATCGGCCGCCCGCTTGAGGGGCGACAGGCGCACTCGCGCGCCGAAACAGCGCGAACATCTGATTCATGTAGGCGATGTTCTCGCGGCGCGCCTCCGATTGGTACCGGTTGTAATCGATCACCGCCGCCAGGCCGAGCGAGGCCACCCGTGGATCCCCCTCGAGAATCTGCGACACCGACAGCCCGGTGGAGTGCGTTGCCCCCTCGGCGAGCGGCAGCGTGATCCAGGGGCCCCGTTCGCCGTCGACGTGGAAGATGCCTCGAGCCTCGAAGTATCGAAGCAGTGGCTCCGACAGGCTGCCGTTCGGTTCGAACTGCGCCAGCGTGTCTCTGAGCGGTTCCGGGATGAACGGCCGCTCGCTCAGTGCTCGAACCATCGAGCGGAACTCCCTGTCCAGTGTGTCCCACTGTGCTTGTGAACCAGCGATTCGGGTCACCTCAGCCTCTTTGGCCCTCGGATCTCACGGAGGCGATCAAAGACGCTGGCGTTCAACTCCGAGAGCTTGGACTGTCTTCGGCCATCGGTGTTCGCGGACGCTAGCGCCAACCGAACTTCGTCCTGACGTTGCCTCAGCCGATGCTGCTCGTGCGTGAGCGCGGCGGTTCGCGGCGACATGAAATCGTCGGCCGCCTCTCACATACGAAACGGCGATAGCACTTCGTGGTAGACCATCGCGCCAAGCGCGACTTCGCGGAAGCCACCAAAGAACCACCATGGGGCGAAGCCGATATTCCGATACGTGTTCTCCATCGGAAAGAGGACGCTGCGGCTGCGTCCGAACGTCCCCGGGATCTGCGGATAGCGCCGCACGCTCAAACGAAGGTCTGGTTGGTCCCGCGCTCGGGCGACGAGGGCCTTGGCCAGGCCTTTCGGCGTTTCCATGGTGATGCCGCCCATCCGATCGCCGATCGTGTCGTCATGCGACAGGATCAGATCGAAAATCTCCTTGGCCTGGTTCGAACAGTTGCGATAGAAGAAATTGAACTGCGACTTGTTGCTCGCAGCATTGAACGCCGCAACGATGATCGCGTCGTCGGTGGCGGAGGTCTCGACGGTGAGGACGTAGATGGTTCGGTCGAAGCGCGTCGCCAGCGCCGCTCTCCATTGCCCCGTCGGGCAACTCTCCCGAGTTAGCGGTCGTCAGTGCGCTGGAGAACAGGGGACCGAAGTTGTATCGCTCGATGGCGCTCTGCAGCTTCGCCGTCGCAATGAGTGGGGCGAGCCGGCTGAGGGGCGCGTACTTGCTGACGACGCCGCCCCCTTCACCCGGAAGACACAAACGCATCTTGACCGGGCTTCCGTCCTGACAAATGTTGGAAAAATATGTGCCTGCATGCTCGACGCGGGTGAAGAAGCCCAGCGCACTAACCGGTTCGAGGACGATGACGCCGATATCGGCGCGGCTGGGAGTCGCTGCGGCGAGGGCGACGATGAGAACCAGGAGGAAGACCCACGTGGCGCGGACCCACACCGGCCGCGGCAGACTCATGCGCGCCGGTGCGACCGTGGCCACACCGCGGAGGGCGCGGTCCTCGCCTCGAGGGACCGGACGGTCTGAATTGCCGTAGTCCGCCCTGGTCTCGCCGATTTCGAGCCGCCGTTCTGCGGGAACAATACTGAAATGTCAGTGCTGCGAAACCCTTTCGTTCTCGAGGTATCAACGGCGGTCTCCGCACTCTCGAGAGGGGGATCGACGCCGAATCCTGCGGTGTTCTTGCCGGACATGGGTGACTCCTCTCTGATCTGATGCGAATCAGGTGCGCCGGGCTCTGCGGAGTCGCGGCGCACCGTCTGTTCTTAAAACGTGCCGATACTCTGACCCGAGACGACGAGCTCGACGCGTCGGTTCTGCTGCCGGCCGGCCGCCGTGTCGTTGGTGGCGACGGGTTTTGTCTCGCCGAGGCCGATGGTGCCGACGCTCGCCGAGGCGATCCCGTGCTGCACGAGATAAGCGCGCACCGAATCGCCGCGTCGCTCCGAGAGCCGCTGATTGGCATCATCGGTTCCGACGTTATCGGTGTGCCCCTCGACTTCGAGGCGGAGCCCCTGATGGAGTGCGAGGATGCCCGAGATACGCGCCAGCTTCTCGCGCGCGCCCGGCTTGAGATCGGCGCGCCCGGTGTCGAACAGTACGTCCGACAGGTTGACGATCAAGCCGCGCGCGGTCGCGCGAGTCTCGAGGATGACGTTCAACTGGCCGCGCAGCTGCTCGCGCAGCGCCGTTTTGTCCAGCTCGGCCTGGGCTGCAGTGCTCGCGGCATCACTTTGTGCCTTGGCCTCGGCCGCGACGCGGGCCGCGTCGGCCTGCGCTCGCGCCGTCTCGGCGGCGACACGTGCGGTGTCGGCGTCTGTCGCCCGTGCCCGTTCGGCTTCGAGTCGGCCGTCAGCGGCGATTCTGGCATCGCGCTCGGCGGCCAGTCGCGCCTCGCCTGCCGTCCGCGCGTTGCGCTCGGCCAACAGCTGTGCGTCGGCCGCGGCGCTGAGCTCGCGCTCCGCGGCGAGTCGTCCCGCGGTGGCCGTCTGCGTCGCCGCCTCGGCACTCCGGCGTCGTGCCGTTTCATCCTGGGCGAGTGCCAGTGCGTTCTGCTCGCGGGCCAGCGCGGCTGCCCGCTGGTCGGCCTCATAGGCCTCCTCCTGCCGCGTCAATCCGACGAGCCGTGCGTCTTCGGCGGTCTGCGCCGCCTGCCGCGCTGCCATCATGATGGCGTTGCCGCCACGCCGAGCTGTTCTGGCTTCCTCTGCGGTGGCGAGGAGCCCGGCCGCTTTGTTGAACGTCTCCGTCGCGAAACGGTCGGCGCCGGCGAGGCGGGCCAATTCGACCGCATTACGCGCCTGGGCGAGGTCCATCGGCGAACCGGGCTCGAGAGGCTTGACCGTCAGGCGGGTGGCGTCCTGGTTCATCAAGTAGGCGCCACGGGTGAGGAGTTCGTGCTTCGCTTCGATAACTTCGAAGCTGCCGTTGGTGTTGGCCCGGATCACGTTCTCGAGGACGACGACATCACTTGGCTGCGTCACCGCGAAATAGGGTTCGGCCGTGACGATGAGCCCAAACGCCTGCAGTTCTGTCGTGACCTCGACCTTGGCGTTCGCGTCGTCGACCTGGATCTCCCCCAGATTCGTGGCGCGCCCTTCGGGTGTGATGGCCCAGAGAACGTAGGTCAGGTACTCGCGACCGAAGCGCGAGGCGGGCTGGAGCCGCTCGAAGCGGGCTTCGATCTTCATGTAGCCCTGTTCGCCTGCGACCTTGGCCGTGCCATGGGCGAGCGGCAGCAGCGCCGTCCCGGCCATATCGACCGTGGTGTCGCCGCGGCGTGGGCGGTAGTTGATGGCCGCTGTCGTGCGGCCGATGACGGTCACTCTGAAGAGCGGAGTCGGGCCACGTGCGGGATCGATCGACTGCTGCGTGGGGTTGGGTACCGCCTGCGCAAAGGCGATGCCGGAGAGCGCGCCGGAAGCCAGTAGTACTGCAATTGTTCGTCTCAACATGAAGAATCTCCGCTCGGAAGGGAACGTCCTCGCCAGAGGGCGCCGAGCGGCGCAGCGAGACTGACGAGCGGTTCTCACAATACGGGGGATGGATCCGAGACGCTGTTCCACAACAGACACTCACTGTTCAATCGCGTCCTTGGACCGCGGTTCTGCTGCACGTCGCACCCGAGGGGTAGGCAGCTGACATGGAGCGTGGTCTGCGAGGAGCGACGTCGCACGCTCTGCGACGGGAGTGTCATGAGTCCACAGTAACGGCCCAGACTCACCGCTGTTGGGTTGAGAACAGGCCCACAGCGATTACATGTCCCGCCCAGCACAGACAACGAGGTGCGAGTCCGATAGCCTGAATCATCGCTGCGGGACTCTGAACGAGCATCCCGGCCCCATCTCGACCGCTGGGAGTGGTCGCAGAGAACCGCATTCCCGCGGCGCCTGCATGCAGCGAATAGAAGGATTGCTCAATGCTGAAACGAATCGTCGCGTTGTCGGCGTCCGCGATACTCGCGCTGAGCATGGGGACCGCCCGAGCGCAGCCCGCGGACTACCGCACGTTTTTCACCTTCAGTGCTCCCGTGACGCTGCCAGGTGTCACCCTCCCAGCCGGCACGTACTTATTCCGTCTCGCCGATCCCACCACCGGCCGCACGGTCATCAACGTGCTGAGCGCCGATGGGAAGCGGTCCTTGGCGATGCTTCACACCATCCCGAATCAGCTGATCACCGCGCCCCAGAATGCTGAAATCAGGTTCATGGAGGTGAGCGCAAACACTCCGCTGCCGATCAAGACGTGGTGGTACCCCGGCAAAGCGATTGGCTATGAGTTCATCTACCCGAAGGCGCAGGCGCTCGAGCTCGCCAAAGTGGCGTCGGACCCGGTGCTGACGACGATCGCCGAGACGCCAGACTTTGAGAATGTCGAGTTGGCACGTGTTTCAAAGTCTGGCGATTCGACGCCGGTCGTCGTGACCGAGAGCCCCGCGCCCGTGGTGGCCACCGGTCGCGTACAGCAGGGTGACATCGCACCGCTGGAGACGCATGCGGTAAGCCAGGAAGCCCGAGCGGCTTTAAGCGCGCCGGCCCCAGCGCGGTCCGAGCTCCCACAGACCGCCAGCATGACGCCCACCGTTGTCCTGTTCGGCACCGCAGCGGTCATCGCAGGCGTTCTGTTGATGCTCTGGCGCCGTCCGCAGTTCTAGAGAACCGACACACATGCCGGAGGAGTGCTGACTACATCGCGCTCCTCGGCTTCATACCACAACAACGATGACGCGCCTGGTCCAACGTTGCCTCGCCGGAGCGCTCATCGTCGCGGGAGCCCTCGCGCTGCTGTGGGTCGCGGTCAATATGGTCGTGACCGCATCATATCGGCGTTACTACACCGTGGCGCTCGAGAGCAGGCGCGCATCGGCGAGTTCAATGGAACGTGTGGTGCCGCCATTGCTCATGGCAGGCGAGCCGATTGGCAAGCTGGAGATCGCTCGCGTCGGATTGTCTGGCGTCGTGGTCGAAGGCGATCGTGGGTCGGTTCTGGATCGCGCCATCGGCCATCTGCCAGAGACGCCACTCCCGTGGCAGCGCGGCAACACCGTACTGGCTGCGCATCGCGACGCGTTGTTCCGGCCGCTCAAGGGGATACGTTCCGGCGATCTCCTGCGTCTGATGACCCCGTATGGCGACTTCGAGTACAGGGTTCGCGAGACGCTGATCGTAAAACCCGATGACCTCTGGGTACTCGACACCACACTCGACTCGATGCTCACCCTGATCACCTGCTATCCGTTCGTGTACATCGGCCATGCGCCTGAGCGCTTCGTCGTCCGCGCCGATCGGATTCCGACCGAGTACCGTGTCGTCCGTATCGGAGCGCTGCCGCTGTTGACGTCACCATGAGTGCGATGACCCTCGTCGACCGCGCCGGCACTGGAATACTGGGCCTCTTCGAATTCACCGGCGCAGTGACGTCGTTTGGCGCACGCGTCCTCATCGAGACGGTGCGGCCGCCCTTCGAACCCCGCGAAATTCTGCGGCACGTCTACGAGTTCGGCTCTCGCTCCGCGCCGCTGATGGTGGCGGCCGGTTTCGCCATCGGTGTCGTGCTGTCGATGCACACCCGGGCGTCGCTCGAACGCTTCGGCGCCGAGGCGATGATTCCCGCCGGCCTTGCAATAGCCCTCATCCGCGAGACGGGCCCGCTGACGGCGGGCCTCCTGGTCGCCGGGCGCGTCGGCGCGGGCATCGGAGCCGAGATCGGGGCGATGAAAGTGTCCGAGCAGATCGACGCGCTCGAGGCGAATGCGGTCGACGCCTTCAAGTATCTGGCGGTTACCCGGATTCTTGCCTTGATGATCGCGATGCCGCTGCTCACGATCCTCATGGACTTCGCCGGCATCCTGGGTGGCTACGTGGCCGAAGCGGCAGCCTCCGGCATGTCGTGGCAACAGTATTTCGAGCGTTCCTTCACTTACATCTCCTACGCGGACCTCATCCCCGCCACGTTGAAGACCGTCGTGTTCGGCTTCCTGATCGCGGTCGTGTCGAGCTATCTGGGCTTCAACACGAGCCGCGGCACCGAAGGTGTTGGCGAGGCGTCGACGCGCAGCGTGGTGGCGTCCTCGATGCTGATCATCATGAGCGACGTGATTCTGGTGAAGCTGATCTTCTTCTTCTACCCGCAGGTGTCCGGATGAGTGCCGTGCGATTCGATCACGTCTACAAGACGTTGGGAACGCAGCCGATCCTCGACGACATCTCGTTTGACGTGCCAGCGGGGCAGGCTTTCTGCCTGCTGGGCCGAAGCGGCACCGGTAAGAGCGTGACCCTGCGCCACATCATCGGCCTGGTCCAACCCGACAGCGGACGAATATTCGTTGAGGGTCGCGACATCACAGGGATGGTGCGCCGCGAACTGGCTGCTGTGCGCAAGCACATGGGCTTTCTGTTTCAGAACGCGGCACTCTTCGATTCCATGTCGGTTGGCGACAACGTCGCGTTTCCGATGCGGCGCCATACCGACTGGTCCGACGATCGCATACGCGAGCGGGCGACGCGGAAGCTCGCGGACGTTGGTCTCGAGCACGCGTTCGACAAGATGCCGGCAGAACTCTCCGGTGGAATGAAGAAGCGCGTCGATGCCGGTCGCCTGTTGGCAGCCGGACCCATCGAGACGCTCGATGCGAGCGAGGAACCAATGGTGCAGGCATTCATGCGTTCCCACGGAGGCGGCTGATGGTGACACCGGCACGGCTCGCAGGCGTCGGGGTCTTCGTGGTGGGAGGCCTCGTGCTGTTCGCGCTCGGGTTATTCATGATCGGCGATCGGCAAATGGCCTTCGCGAAGCGCTTCACGGTCTATACCGAATTCACCAAGGTCACCGGGCTGCAACCGGGCGCGGTCGTCCGGGTGCTCGGCGCCAAGGCGGGATCCATCAAGCAGATTGTTCCGCCAAATTCACCGGGGCATAAATTTCGCGTGCGGCTCGAGATTGCCGAGAGCCTGCATCAGCTGGTGCGCACCGACTCGATCGCGACCATTGAAACTGAAGGACTGGTAGGCGGGAGCTATCTGGGGATCGGCACGGGCACTGACGCCGCTCCGCAGGTATCCCGGGACGGAACGATCGCCGGCAAAGAGCCCTTCGAAATCTCGGACCTCGTCCAGCAGATGGGGGATTCGATCACGAAGGTGAACGCGACCATCGACGCCATACAGGGCGACGTCCAGAACGCCGTCGTGGCCGTCAGCAGCACCATGGGAAATGCGAACGCGCTAATCACCGATGTCAGCGGCGACGTGAAGAAGATGGCGGCTTCTGGCGCGAGGATCACCGACGATGCCTCCCGGATAACCGAAGGCCTTCGCAAGGGCGAGGGCGTCATCGGCAAGCTGATGACCGACGACGAGCTGTACCGCCGCGCGACGGCGATCGCGGCCCAAACCGAACAGACCGCCTCGAACGCCAGGCAGGTGGTCGAATTGGCGAAGAAGACCCTTGAAGGATTCCAGGCGACCGATGGTCCGGTGCAGGGGCTAACCGCCGATCTCAGGCAGACGCTGGACGGGGCGCGCGCGGCCATGGTGGGCTTTGCCGAGAACATGAACGCGTTGAAACGCAACTTCCTGGTGCGCGGATTTTTCAACAGGCGCGGCTACTTCGACCTCGACGAGGTCTCGCCGGCGGCGTACCGGAAAGGCGTCCTGACCAAGGACGGCCGCCAACTGGCCCGTGTGTGGCTGCGTTCTGATGCGCTGTTCGAACCGCAGCCCGACGACCGCGATATCGAACGATTGACGGACGCTGGAAAGACCCAGCTCGATTCGGCGTTCGCCCCGTCTCTTGAGAACGCCTCATCGGGAGTGGTCATCGTCGAAGGATACGCGCAGGAGGGGCCGCTCGAAACTCGGTTCCTGCGCTCGCGGGCGCGCGCGACGGTGGTGCGTGACTACCTGCTCGCCAGGTTCTTCCTCGACGCACAAACAACAGGAGCGATGCCGCTCGGTGGCGACTCCCCAGGCAGTCCAGGGCTGGTACCTTGGGACGGAGTAGCCATTGCGGTGATCCTGCCGAAGGGCACGATCACAGGGAAGGGAGTCCCGAAGGCCGGTTCTTCGGCGCGTTCGACCGACGCACTGCGCGCAGACTAGCGTCCGGTAGTGCGCTGAATCGCTCTACGGAGCTTTCGGCATGGTGGCGGAGTGCGCTTGCAGCAGTCGAAGCAGTTCCGCCTTGCGCAGTGCTGCGGTGGCAAACGTGTCGAGAGACAACGCGACGACACGTGTCTTGCCGGTGCTGCGATGCACGACCTCGGCTCTGTACGCGGATTTCTCGCACCAGCAAGAACCGACCTGCCACGGCAAATCAGCCGCTGCCAGCGGCACCGAAGCTGTGTGCCCTTGTGAACATCGATGGTGCGTTAATCGGGCATACAGTGCTGCCAGGAGCACACACGAATGCAACCCTTTGAACGCCCACAAGATTCTGGCTTTGCACTGGGACTACTGATCGGCGCATGCGCCGGCGCCGGCGTGGTCTTGTGGCTTGCGCCACGAATGACAGCGGAGCTTCGCCAGCGCGCCACTGCCTCAGCGAAGGACTTGGGGCAGCGTGCATCCGCCCACTACCAGCAGGCAGGAGCGCGTGTCGCCGACGCTGCCGGGGACAGTGCCTGACGTGCGGAACGCGTCGCAGACCCGCCAACTCGTAGATGAATTGCTGTTCCCGAGCTTCGTGATACCTGGCCTATCGCTTTTCGGCGTTGTGAATGGGGTGCGCCTTTGGTAGAAACGCCGAACCGTCCTCGGGCACCGAGCCGACTTCAGTGCGCGTCAGCTCCTCGATGCGGTTCACCGCTTCTTGTCTGAGTGCGGCGGCATCCCTGGCGATGCGGGCCTCACCGGCCCGCTCGACGTGGGGAACTCGGCGATCGATCGCGTCGATGAACTCGCGGAGCGTCGCAATGATGTGCGTCGATCCCTGCGGTAGCGGCATAGCACTCCTAGAAAAATGTCAGTCGATCGGCGGTGTGTCTGCCGCTACCGGCGCGGTCGTGGAATTCTGGACTGCTCGCGCGCGTGGCCTCGTCGTCTTCGGCTCGAGGCATGGTGCCCGGTGTCTGAGCATTGATACCCGGAAGCACGGGCGCTCCCTCGTGGGTGACGTGCGTGTCGATGTAGGGGACGGTGTCGGACGTCCCCGTCCGGAACGTCAAGACATGCCTCCGCCGCCCATGCCGCTCGTCCCCGGCCCGCCGTTGCAAAACGCCTCGGGAATCATCGAAATGACGGGTCTCGGTTGTCAGCAAGAGCGACAGCAGGCGATCGTGGACAGGTTCGCAGTTCATACAACGATCGTGACACGTGCCGACGCGATCGTCTGTTCGCTTGTGGACATGGCCGGGCGCTGACCCTGATAGCACTACAATGCGTCAACCGATCCTGGAGACGTAGGCGCAATCGCTCGTGAGTCGCGCACAAGGTAATGCACCGTTGACCATCATCGGCGGCGTCGGCGACGGTGCTCGGGGTCGGCCGCACGCACAGTTCAGCGCCGTTCACCGCTACGACTGGCCGCGTCTGTCTGGGGCGATGACTGTGACGACCACGATACGGTTCTCACCGTCCGCATCGTCAATCACCCGCAGCAAGAGGAGGACCGACGGTCGGATCCACCAGGAC
>Ga0105238_10001027_pt1 | contig 28401 bp, 20 predicted proteins | sample KBSC34metaG_FD_81526 | JGI IMG/M metagenome (GOLD analysis project Ga0105238, IMG submission 81526) | Corn rhizosphere microbial communities from Kellogg Biological Station, Michigan, USA - KBS C3-4 metaG | ecosystem: Host-associated > Plants > Roots > Rhizosphere > Soil | place: Michigan, USA...
CCATCGCTGCGCACCACCTGCCCGGCCTTCAGCGCGGCCAGGCGGCGGATCATCGCCGGACCAAGAAGCAGCGACACCGAAAGCGCGGTGAGCGCGGCCATGATGGTGCGGAAGGTGATGTACTGGAAAAGATGCAGCGCCGTGAAGTGGCGGGCCATCCAGTCGGCAAGCTCAAGCAGCATCGGAGCCTCCCTTGGCATGTTTCACCAATGCGGCTACCACGCGCTCCATGGCCGAGGAGCGCGAACCCTTGATAAGCACGGTGACGCCGGGCTTAAGGTTGGCGATCGCCTCATCGGCCAGCGCGTGCTGGCTGTCGAAATGACGAGCGTTGTCACCGAAGGCCTGCACCGCCGAGGCCGACAATACGCCGGTGGCAAACAGGCGGTCGATGCCGCGCGTGCGTGCCAACTCGCCTACCTGCGCATGCATCCGCGCGGCATCGGGTCCGAGTTCGGCCATGTCGCCCAGCAGCAGCCAGCGCTCGCCCGTGGCCAGCGCCAGCGTGTCGATGGCCGCGGCAGCAGAACCGGGATTGGCGTTGTAGCTGTCGTCGATCAGGGTCCAGCCACCTTCCATCGGCTGCAGGTTCAGGCGGCCGGGTACGGGCGGAACGTGCTCTAGGCCTTCGACGATGGTGTCCATCGGCACATCCAGCGCCACCGCGATCGCGGCAGCGGCCAGGGCGTTGGCAACGTTGTGGCGGCCACCCAGCGGCAGCTCGATATCGGCATCGCCGTGAGGCGTGGACAGCACGAAATGTGAACTCTCCGGACGCAGTTCCACGATGTCGGCGCCGATGTCGGCGGCGTGATCCAGGCCGAAGCGCAAGACGCGGCGGCCTCCCGCCATGCCCATGAACATCGGCGCGAAGGCATCGTCGGCATTGACGATGGCCACGCCGTCGGCGGGCAAGGAGTGATACAGCGCGCCCTTGGTTTCGGCCACGCCCTCGACAGTTCCCATGCGCGCAAGATGCGCCGGCGCGATGCCATTGACGAGGCCGATGTCGGGCCTTGCGATGGCAGCGAGGTAATCGATGTCGCCCGGCTTGCCGGCGCCCATTTCCAGCACCGCATACTCGGTATCGGCCGGCATGGCCAGGAGCGTGAGCGGCATGCCGATCTCGTTGTTGAAATTGCCGCTGTTGACGTGCGTGCGGCCATGGCGGGACAGGATGGACGCGGTGAGCGTCTTCACCGTGGTCTTGCCGTTCGATCCGGTGATGCCGATCACGCGCACGTCCGACTGGGCACGCACGGCGCTGGCGAGGTCGCCTAGGGCGAGCTGTGTGTCGTCCACCACGATCTGCGTAATCGGCGCCGGCACCTGTCGGGTGACCAGTGCAGCCACGGCACCGCGCGTGGCGGCATCGGCGACGAATTCATGGCCGTCGTTCCGCTCGCCTACCAGGGCCACGAAGAGATCGCCCGGCTTGATCGTGCGCGTATCGATGGACACGCCGCCCACTTCGCCGTCGCTGCCTTGCAGCGCGCCGTGGGTCCACAGGGCGATGGTGGAGAGCCGCATCATGCGCGGGCCTCCATCGCGGCGCGGGCCACCGCCATGTCGTCGAACGGGCGCTTGCCCTGCGCGCCTTCTTGGTACGTTTCGTGGCCCTTGCCGGCAACGAGGATCACATCGTCCTTGCGGGCATGGCGCAGCGCCAGGCGAATGGCCGCTTCACGGTCGCGCTCGACCACGGCGGCATCGGCGCGGGTAAACCCGGCCAGGATCTGCGCCACGATGATGTCGCCGTCCTCTCCCCGCGGATTGTCGTCGGTGACGATCGCAAGGTCGGCCAGTTTCTCGGCAATGGCGCCCATTTGCGGCCGCTTGCCCGGATCGCGCTCGCCACCGCAGCCGAACACGCAGATCACCTTACCGCTGGTATGCGCGCGCACCGAACTCAGTGCCTGGGTCAGCGCATCGGGCGTGTGGGCGTAGTCGACCACCACCAGGGGCTTTCCGCGCTCGCCGCCGATACGGTTCATGCGGCCTTCCACCGGCTCAAGCGCGGTGATGGCGTTGACGATGGATTCGAACGACTCGCCCGATGCGCCCAGCACAGCAATGACGGCCAGGAGGTTGGCCACGTTGAACCGGCCGATAAGACGGCTTCGGATCACGCGCACGCCCCACGGGGTGGTCAGCTCGAAGGCGATGCCCTGGCCGTTGGTGGTGATCATCGATGCGCGGACGTCTGCATCGCTGCCCCCGGAGGTGCTGGTGCGCCATACCTGCACGCCCTCGCCCACCTGCTTAACCAGCTTGGCGCCGAACGGGTCGTCGACGTTGATCACCGCGTGGCGCAGGCCCGGCCAGCTAAACAGTTTCGCCTTGGCCGCGCCATAGGCTTCCATCGTGCCGTGGTAGTCCAGGTGGTCGCGCGTGAGGTTGGTGAACACCGCGATGTCGAAGGCCACCGCATTCACCCGGCCTTGCTCCAGCGCGTGGGACGACACTTCCATCGCCACGTGGGTCGCTCCCGCGGCGCGGAAGCCGGCCAATTGCGCTTGCATGCTGATGGCATCGGGCGTGGTGCGTTCGCCGGCCACCACCGAACCGTGAAGGCCCGCGCCAAGCGTGCCGATGGTGGCGGTGCGCTTGCCCAGCGTGGTGAATGCCTGCGCCAGCATCTGCACGGTGGATGTCTTGCCATTCGTGCCGGTTACGCCGACCACGGTCATCGCTTCGGAGGCACGGCCATGGAACCGCGCGGCGAGCTCGCCGACGTGGCGGCGCAGATGCTTGACTGAAATGACCTGGTTGGCCGGCCGGGAGGCCTCGGCTGGCAACGGCACTTCGGCCAGCACGATGGCAGCACCAGCCTCCACGGCGGATGCCGCATAGGCAATACCATGCTCGCGCGTGCCGGCCAGGGCGATGAATGCATCGCCCGGCTTCACGTTGCGCGAATCGAGGGTAAGGCCGGACACGACGATATCGCCGCGCTTGCCGGCGTCGGCGATGCCATCGAGCAGGACGGAAAGGCTCATCTGCTCGTTCATGGCACGGTCTCTTCGGCGGCCGATTCATCGGCGGCCGGCGGCGGCATGCTGGTGGCACCGATCATGCCGCCCTGGCTCGGGCCGCCGGCATACCAGCGGCCGACGTTGTCGGGCGGAATGTCCAGCAGGCGCACAGCGCCTTCCATCACCTGGGCGAAGGCAGGGCCCGCGACGACGCCACCGTAGTAGGCGCGGGTCTTCGGGCCGTTGATGACCACCGCGGTGACCAGGCGCGGGTTGCTTGCCGGGACCATGCCGACGAACAGCGAGATATAGCCTTTCGCGTCGTAGCCGCCGGCGTTCGCCTTGTGCGAGGTTCCCGTCTTACCGGCAACGCTGTAATTGGCTACGGCGGCGAAGGGCGACCCGGTGCCACCGGGAGCGACCACCGTTTCGAGCATCTTCACCAGTTCACCGGCGATCTCCGGCGTGGTGACCTGCTGGGCGGGATTGTCCTGGCCCTTGACGAAGCTCGGCGAGTGCAGCACGCCGCCATTGCCGATGGCTGCATAGGCCGATGCCAACTGCAGCGGCGTGACGTTGAGGTTGTAGCCGTAAGCGATTCGCGATTTCTCGATCGGCTTCCAGCTACGGCCTACCGGCAGGTAGCCGGCCGCTTCGCCAGGGAAACCGCTACCGGTGCTGCTACCGAAACCGAAGGCCTTGTACGTGCTGTACATGAGGTCGGTGTCGAGCGTCATGGCGATCTTCGCCGCACCCACGTTCGACGACTTGGTGATCACGCCCGTCGGCGTGAGCGTGCCCCAGTTGTGGGTGTCGCGGATCGGGTGGCCGCCCATCATCCAGGTGCCGGGCGAGGTTTCGATCAGCGGGCTGGTGGGCGTGTACTTGCCGGAAGTGAGCGCCGCGGTAAGGGTAAACGCCTTCATCGTGGACCCGGGTTCGACGACGTCCGTCATCGCACGGTTGCGACGATCGTTCGGCGTGCTGCCCCGGACATTGTTCGGGTTGAACTCCGGCAGGTTGGCCATGGCCAGCACTTCGCCGGTGTGTACGTCGAGCATGACGATGGAGCCGGAATCGGCATCGAACTTCTGGATGGTTTCGCGCAGCGCGCTGTAGGCCAGGTACTGGATGCGGCGGTCAATGGACAGCGTGATGTCGCGGCCGGGCTGCGGCTCGCGCACCTGCTCGACATCTTCCACCGTGTGACCCATGCGGTCGCGGATCACCCGCTTGGAGCCCGGCTTGCCGGCGAGCCAGTCGTCGAAGGCAAGCTCCAGGCCTTCCTGGCCGCGGTCGTCGATATTGGTGAATCCAAGAATATGTCCCGTGACCGAACCCGACGGGTAATAACGACGGAACTCCCGCTGCGCGTTCACGCCGGGGATCTTCATATCGATGATGGCTTGCGCGCGGTCCGGGCGCATCTGCCGGATCAGGTACATGAACTCACGGTCAGAGCGCTGCTCAAGCTTGGATTTCAGATCCGCCGGATCCATGCCCAGCGCCTTGGCGAGCTCCGGGATGCGATCTTCGTTCTCCAATACCTCAGGCGGGTTGGCCCAGATCGACATCACCGGCGTCGATACCGCCAACGGCTCGCCGTTGCGGTCGAAGATGGTGCCGCGCGACACAGCGATGGGCACTTCGCGAAGGAAGCGGGCGTCGCCCTGGTCCTGGTAGAACTGCTTGCGCACAACCTGAAGGTCGAACGCGCGCACGACCAGCCCTGCGGACGCCAGGCCAAGCAACACCACCACCAGCGTCATGCGCTTGCGTGTGGATGGACCCTGGCCGCGACGGCGGCTGGGAACCGGGTTGCGGTCGACGCGGAATTTCATCGGCGCACCAACTGGATGTCCTGCGGACGCGGATCGAGCATGCCCAGCTTCCGCGCCTCGGCATCGATGCGCGCGGGCTCCGCCCACGTGGCCTGCTCCAGTTCAAGGCGCCCATATTCGATGTTGAGATCGTCGCGCTGGTCCTGCAGGCGGGTCAGCTCGATGAATAGCATGCGGCTCTCATGGCGCGTCCACACCACGGCCACGGCGCTGGCGAGCGTGGCGGCCAGCAGGATCAGCAGGACGATGGCGCCGAAGATCTTCATGCGAGCTTCTCCGCCACGCGTAGCACCGCCGAGCGCGAGCGCGGATTGGCCGCGATCTCGGCATCGGAGGGGAAGATCGCCTTGCCCACCGGGGCGAGCCGGGCCACGGGCTTGTTCAACGTTGGCGGTGCGCGGCGGCTGCCCTGCACGCGGCCTTCGTGCCGCCGGATGAATTGCTTGACGGCGCGGTCTTCGAGCGAATGAAAGCTGATCACCGCCAGGCGGCCACCGGGGCGCAGGGCTTCGAGCGCGGCATCGAGCCCTTCGTCCAGCGAAGAGAGCTCGGCGTTGACCTGGATGCGCAGGGCCTGGAACGTGCGCGTGGCCGGGTTCTTGCCCGGCTCGCGGCGGCCGAGCAGCTTGGCGCAGAAAGCGGCCAGATCACCGGTGCGCTCGAAGGGCGCTTCCTCGCGGCGGGCGATGATGGCGCGGGCGATGCGCCGGCCATGGCGCTCCTCGCCATAGGTCCACAGCGCCTGGGCGATCTCTTCTTCGCTGGCACGGGCAAGGAATTGCGCGGCGCTCTCGCCGCGGGTGGGGTCCATGCGCATGTCCAGGGGCGCATCGGCCATGAAGCTGAAGCCGCGCTCGGCGTCGTCGAGCTGCGGCGAGGAAACGCCAAGGTCCAGCAGGATGCCGTCGAGGTCGGTGGCTTCGCTCCACTGTCCGAGCGTGGCGAAATTCTCGTGGCGGATGGCCACGCGGGCATCGCCTGCGTGTTCGGCCGTCGCCGTGGCGATGGCGGTCGGGTCGCGATCCATCAGGAAAAGACGGCCGGATTCGGAGAGACGGGCAAGGATGGCGCGGGCATGTCCACCGCGACCAAAAGTGCCATCCAGATATCGACCGCCCGTCCGCACGGCGAGCCCCTCCAAGACCTCGTCAAGCATCACCGGGATATGCCGCAGTTCGCGCCCCGCCATCACTGCATCCCGCTCCCGTTCCACCGCCACCTCGATTGATTTCCTACAAGCGCAAATCGGCCATGTCGTCGCTGATCTCGTCTTCGCCGATGGTCTGGCGGATCTTCGCCAGGTGCGCTTGCTCGCTCCACAGTTCGAACTTGTTGCCCATGCCCAGCAGTACGGCTTTTTTCTCGATGCCTGCCGCTGCGCGCTGGCTCGCCGGGAGCAGGAACCTGGCGGCGCCGTCGGGCTCCACGATGGCCGCCGCACCCACCAGTTTCATCTGCAAGGCCCGGTGGACGGCCTTGACCGTGGGTAGCGCGTTGACCTGGTCGCGGACCTTCTCCCATTCCTGATAGGGGAAAATCCACAGGCAGCCTGTTTCGAACGGGTTGTAGGCGACCACCAGCCGGTTCCCACAGTCAGCCGCCACCGTGTCGCGATACGACGTCGGGATCGTCAGCCGACCCTTGTCGTCGACCGTGATGGCGGTTTCACCTTGGAACACGAGACAGCTCCACTATTTTCCACGTTTTTCCACTGGGGCCCACGATAGTCTCGCCTCCTGAGACTGTCAAGCGATTTTTACTTGTGAATCAATGAGAAAGGCTACGTTCATGGCAATTTCGGGCCATTTCTCAGGAAGGTGCGTGAGGTGGTTGAATCAGTGGGTTTTTTTGCTTTGGGCGGATGGCAAAAAGAAGGGGCGACGTTTACACGTCGCCCCTTCGCCTTGCGTTGGTGGAGTCAGCCTATAAGCCGGGTTCTGTACGTCTTGCGACGCGACAGTCATTCTTCTCGGCCTGGCGTCTCCGCCAGGCTCCAGCAACCTACCCGGGAACAACGCGGGCCGCGTTATCGTTCCCCTATTTGGTCTTGCTCCGGGTGGGGTTTACCTTGCCGTACGACGTTAGCCCCGTACGCGGTGCGCTCTTACCGCACCCTTTCACCCTTACCTGATCCCCTTGCGGGGCCATCGGCGGTCTGCTCTCTGTTGCACTGGCCGTCGGCTCACGCCGCCCAGGAGTTACCTGGCACCCTGCCCTGTGGAGCCCGGACTTTCCTCGATCCGCTTGCGCGGGACGCGACTGTCCGGCCGACTCCGGGGTTGATGATACAGCACCGGGCTTAACCTTAGGCCGCGAAGAAGCCTCAATCGCCCGCCTCGTACAGTTCCTTGCGCGGCGCGCCGGTGATCGCCGCCGCCAGCTTGGCGGCGCGCGAGGCCGGCAATTCCTCACGGAGCAAGGCGAAAACGCGCTTGCCTTCGGCGAGCCTGGCATCGGCGTCATCACCGGCACCGGCCACCAGCACCACGCATTCGCCCTTCTGCTGGTCCGCGTCGCCGGCCACGCGCGCGGCCAGGGACTCAAGTGGCTCGTCGATCACGGTCTCGTAGACCTTGGTCAGCTCGCGGGCCAGCACCGCGGCGCGCGCAGGGCCAAAAATGTCGCGCATGTCAGACAGGGCCTCGACGATGCGATGGCCCGATTCATAGAAGATGATCGTGCGGGTTTCGGTGGCGAGCGCTTGCAGCCGCGTGCGGCGGGCCGACGCCTTGGCCGCCAGGAAACCCTCGAAGACAAAGCGATCGCTCGGCAACCCGGCCACCGACAGCGCGGCAATGGCGGCGCAAGGCCCGGGCACGGGCACCACGCGCAGGCCTTCTGCGCGAACGGCGCGGACCAGGCGGAAGCCCGGATCGCTCACCAGGGGCGTGCCCGCGTCGGAAATCAGCGCCACGTCGTCGCCGGCCTTCAGCCGGGCGATCACCCCGTCCACGGCATCGCGCTCGTTGTGGTCGTGGACCGTCATCAACGCCGTGTCGATGCCATGGTGCACCAGCAGGGGACGGCTATGCCGGGTGTCCTCGGCGGCAATCACGGCCACCTTGCGCAGTACCTGAACGGCGCGCGCGGTGATGTCATCGCGATTTCCGATCGGCGTGGCAACGATATATAGGGAACCGGTCATGGCGGTGGTGGCGTCGGAAACGACCAGTGTAGGCGCTGGGCGCGTCGCCGCGCCAACGCGCACGGCTTCGCACCGGGCCCACGACCGCTTCGGCTATGATCGGCGGTGAACTCGAAGCGGTCCCCACCACAGGAATTGATCCGTATGCGCATGCTTCGCCTGCCGGCCGCGGCCGTGGCGCTTTCGATGATGCTGCTGGCCTGCGTGCCGTTGCCGGGTACCCGCACGCCTCCCGCCAACGACGGAGCCCAGCGCGCCCAGGCCTTGTACACGCGGGGCCAGTTCGAGCAATCGGCCGACGCCTATATGGCGCTGGCTGCCCAGGACGCCCAGTATTCGGACTACTACAAGCTCCTTGCCGCCGAATCCTGGCGCCAGAGCGGCAAACTCGACCGCAGCGAGCAGGCGCTCGCGGACGTCCGCCGCAGCCATCTGGAGGGAGAGGACGCCATCCGCTTCGATCTTCTCCGCGCCGAGTTCGCGCTGCACAGGAACGACCCTGCCACCGCGCTGTCGCTCTCCGGCAATCCCGAGCATCCGATCTCCCCTGGCTTGCAGTCGCGCTTGCTCGAGGTGCGTGCCCGTGCGCAGGCAGCCAGCGGCGACCACTGGGCTGCGGCGCAGACGCGCATCGGCATGGACAATTCACTGACCGGCATCGACCGCGAGCACAACCGCAAGCTCGCCCTGGCCGAGCTTGTCGCCATGGGTACGGACAATCTCGCCGCCACCGATGCAAAGCTGGGCCCCGACGATCGGCTGAAGCCCTGGGTGCACGAGGCGCAGACGCAATTGGGCGTAGCGGTGGCCCGCGCGCCGGCCCAGCTTGCCCAGCCCGTGGGCACCGTCGGCGCCGGTGGCCAGCCGGGCGTGCGCGAGGGCTACCGCGCGCCCACCGCCGTTGCCCTGCTGCTGCCCGCCAGTGGACCGTTATCGAGCGCGGGGAATGTGATTCGCGACGGTTTCTTCGCCGCCTATCTGGATGCCGGCCGCAATGGCGCGCCGCGCCCCACCGTGAAGGTGTACGACAGCGGTAGCGACGCCGCCCATGCCCTGAGCGCTTACGACCAGGCCGTGAAGGATGGCGCCACCCTGGTGGTGGGGCCACTCAATCGTGATGGCGTGGCCGCCCTGTTCGGCCGCGGCGCGCTGAACGTGCCGGTGCTGGCGCTGAACCATCCCACCGAGCGCGTGCTGCCGCCCGGTGGCACCAGCGAGTTTGGCCTGTTGCCCGAGGCAGAAGGCGCGCAGGTCGCCGACCACATGATCGATCGCGGCATCACTTCGGCGGTGGCCATGCTAAGCAGCGACGATTTCGCCTCGCGCGCGGGCAAAGCCTTCGCTGCCGAATACGCCGCACGCGGCGGCAAGATCACCCGTACCACCACTCTCCAGGCGAGCGCGGTGAATTTCAGTGACCAGGTCGGCGGCATCGACAGCGCCGAAGGCTCGGGCATCTTCATCAGCATGAAACCGCAGCAGGCGCGTCTGCTGCTGCCGCAGCTGCACCTGGCCAAGGTTGCCGCGCCCGTCTTCGGCACCTCGCACATCTACGCGGGTGTCGACGACGCTACCAGCGACAAGGACCTCGACGGCGTGGAATTCTGCGATGCGCCCTGGATGTTCGACGCACAACCTGGCCTGCCACGTCGCAGCGATCTTGCGGGGAACCTTGGCAGCGTGCGCGGCGTGAATGCGCGGCTGTTCGCCTTCGGCATGGATGCATGGGCGCTGGTGCCCTATCTCGACTGGCTGCGCAGCCACGTGGGCAGCTACCTGCCCGGTGCCAGCGGACAACTCACCGCCGACGAGTTCGGCCGCGTACGCCGCGTGCTGACCTGGGCCCGCTTCCAGGATGGGTTGTCGCGACCGGTGGCCGGCAGCCTGGAAATGGATGCCCCCGCGGCATCGGGCATCGAGGACAGCTCTACCAGCACCCAATAAGTTGCGCCATTGCCGGCATGGATGCCGGCCCACTGTCGAGGGAACGACATGGCCACTCGCCGCCGCCTTACCGGCGACCACTTCGAATCACTCGCCTGCCACATGCTCGAAGGGCACGGCCTGACGTGCCTGGCACGTAACTACCTAACGCGCGATGGCGAAGTCGACCTCATCATGCGCGATGGCCGCGAACTGGTTTTTGTGGAAGTGCGCTATCGCGCCAGCAGTCGTTTCGGTGGCGCCGCGGCATCGATCACACCAGCCAAGCGGCAGCGCATCGTGCGGGCCGCGCGCCATTTCCTTGCCACCGGGCGAGGGTGCGGCGGCATGGCCTGCCGCTTCGACGTGGTTACTTACGATGGCGATGCCGCCAAGCCGATATCACATTGGCATCGGGCGGCGTTCGAGGTGGAGCAAAGGTAGTAAAAAAACCTTTTATTTTTGATGACAAGAAAAGATATCGCTTCCATGTTTCGCGCAAATTTTGCCCGTATACCAACTATTCTGAAATTTCAGAATTTTCGTATGTCAGCGGGCAAATTGACCCCCTAACGTCGCCCCCTCGTCTGTCAGTACGGCACTACACGCCGTCAGTGCACAGCCAGGCAAACAAGGGACCTCATCATGAGCAAACATGCAGACCGTGCGGCCCGGGGCCGCACGTTGCGCCATCGCGCACGCCATCCGAATCTCGCTATCGCTATCGCCATTGCACTGCTGGCGAACGCCGATGATGCGAGAGGCCGCCAATGGATCCCCGCCACCGGAAATTTGGTGGTCGATGGCGCCGAGCAGACCGGTACGTATATACCGGGCATTCACTACATTACGGCGTTGGACGGGTCGACCGATCCGACGTCAACCGGCTACGGGGTATACGTGCTGAACGGAGGTCGCTTCGTGCCGGTGAATATTTCGATCACGACGCAGGGCAGCGCGGCCCACGCCGCGGTTGCCCATGCGGATTCTACGATTATGCTGGGAGGAAGAGGCACCATCCTCACACTGGGAGACACCGCCGCAGGGCTTCAGGCAGAGGGTGCCAATGCCTTTATCCTTGCACCTGGTTACACGGTCGAGACCGAGGGCAGCCAAGCCCACGGAGCGGCTGCGCACAACGGCGGCCAAGTGAGCTTCGATTTGGGGACGATCGCCACACAAGGCGCGGGCAGCATGGGCGTTAGAGCAGAACGCGCTTCGATCATCGTTAGCGACAGCACCATCACCACATCGGGCAACGACAGCCATGGGGCCCTTGCCGATAGCGACGGATACATCGAGCTGTCGACAAGTTCGATACGAACTATCGGCATCGAAGCCCGGGGCGCATGGGCCAACGGCGGACAGCTGAATATCGATAACAGCCGCGTGACTACCACCGGCAGCCAGTCACACGGTATATCGGTAACAGGTGTCGGCGCCAGCGCTACCGTGGGCGACAGTTTGATTGAAACAAGTGGCGATACCGCGGCTGCCGTGCACCTGGGGGACGGCGGCATCGTCGAATCAACCCGCTCAACCATGCACGCATTCAACCACGCGGCGCTCATCGTCGAGGGCAACGGTCGCTGGCGCTTGCTCGACCGCAGCACAGCCTTTGGTGATGGCCGCCTGGCATTGCTGATAGGTGATGCCAGTTCGGCCGATATCTTCTTCGACCGTAGCATCGGCCACGGCGACATTGTTCGATCGTCGGGCACCGCACGCAATGTCGACATGACACTTGTCCACAGCAGCCAATGGATCGGCAGCACCGATATTGTTCGCGACATGAGCATCGCCTCGGCAAGCACCTGGTGGCTGAATAAAGCTTCGAGTCTGGGGCGCCTGGATCTTTCCGATGGATTCATATTCCTATCGGGTTTCAGCAGCGGCGCTTCTGCCCCCCTGCGAATCCTGGGTGATATGGCAGGCTCCGGCGGCGTGGTGGCGATGCATACCCACCTGAATGAAGGTGGTGCGCTTACTCTGCAAGACACCGACCGCCTGCTGGTAGAAGGTGATGTCACCACGACAGGCCAGACGGCGCTTCACCTTAGGGCCGTCGGGTCAGGCGCACTCACCGACAGAAATCTCAACGGCATCGTCGAATCTCACGAAGGCATCTCGGTGGTGCAAGTGGGTGGCCATTCGCGTGCGGACGCCTTTGTCCTCCCGGGTGGCTATGTCGCTGCGGGGGTGTGGCAGTACAGGCTTCACGCCTTCGGACCCGGCAGCACAGACAGCAGCCAGAGTCTACTCGATAGCGGCACGCTCAACTGGGACTACCGGCTGGCCAATGCCTACGTCTGCGTCGTCGATTGTGATGGTAGCGACGGTGGCGGTGGCGGTGGCGGTGATGGCGGCAACGGCGGAGACGGCGGTCATGGCGACGGTGGTAAGGGCGATGATCCGGGCACTCCTGGCGGCAACATCATTCCCGAAGGCGGCGGTCGGCCGATCATTCCAGAGGGCAGCCGCCCCGCCGTGGTTCCGCAGGTGCCTTCCTATCTGGTGGCCCATACAGCGTTGTTTGCCTATGGCCTGGGCAGCATCGACGGCCTCCACGACCGCCTGGGCGAGATTCGCGACAACCCGCTGGGCACGCGAGGCGAAGTGTTCGCCCGCCAAACGGGCAGCCGGCAGCATCACGTGTCAGATGTGGCGCCGATGGATTTCGGCTTTGGTTTTCGTCAATCCACGCAGATGCTTCAGGTCGGTGGAAGCATCGTCAATCTAACGGACCAGACCGACAGCCTGCGTGCCGGCTGGGCACTGGATCGCGGTACGACCACCGTCACGCCGCACGCACCCGATGGCGTCAGCCAGACACGCTACAGCGCGCAAGGATTCTCCGCCTGGGTCACCTGGCAGCAGCACGACGGTTGGTATGTCGACGCCGTGGTTGGTGCGCAGCGTTATCGCGGCGCGGTGGATACAGACCTGCGCGGTAAGGATATCGCCCGGCTGCGCGCCAACGGCCGCCTGCTCTCGGTGGAAAGCGGCCATCCGTTCCAGCTGGGCGCCGACTGGTCGCTTGAACCGCAAGTGCAGCTGAGCTGGCAGACATTGACCTTCCAGCCGCTTCGCGACAAGGACAATGTCGTGGCGGCTCTTGGCGATGCGCAGCAGTTGACCACCCGCCTGGGTGCGCGGCTGCGGCACACCACGAATGGCCAATGGATCCCCTACGCCCGCGTGGATATCGTTGGCAGCACCGGAGGACGCGGCCATGCTGTCTTCGACACACCAGGCGACGACATGATCTTCGCTGGCGGCCGCGCTGGACGACAGTTGCGCGCAGGTGCGGGGCTGGTGTCCAACCCCTGGGCGAACGTGCAGCTTTATGGCGAAGGCACCTGGCGCACCGCGATCGGCAGCCACGGGTTCCGCGGGTGGGCCGGTAACCTGGGTATTCGAGTGTCGTTCTAGCCTGAGCCTCAGGTCAGGCGGCGGTCGAACACGAGGGTAAGACCAAACGCAACGAAGACGGCGCCGGCGGCGCCGTCGATCCACCGCCGCACGCGCAGGTAGCCGCGGCGGACGGCGGGCAGGCTGAAGACCGCCGCCACCACGGCGAACCAAAGGAAGGTCTCGACGGAGACCAGTAACAACAGGCCCCAGCGCGTTCCGGCGCTGGCGCCACTTCCCACCAGGGCCGAGAAGATGCTGGCGAAATACACCGCCGCCTTGGGATTGGCAAGATTGGTCAGCAGGCCACGGCGCAACGCCGCCATGGCGTTGGATTCAAGCTCCACCGCCTGCGCCGGCCGGCTGGGCCCAAACGCGCCGCGCAGCATCTGCACGCCCATCCAGCACAAGTAAAGGCCACCGGCGACGGCAAGCAGCCGGCCCAGCCACTCCAGGCGATGCAGCAGGATCTGTAGCCCAAGCAGGGCCAGGGTCGCCCAGACCACCACGCCGAGCGCAATGCCGGCGACGCCCGCCATGGCGTCGCGCCGCGAGCGGCTGATCGCCATCTGCGAGACGAAGAAGAAATCGGGGCCGGGGCTCATCAGCGCCAGCAGCTGGACAAGGGCGATGGTCAGGAACAGGGTCATGGACCCCATGATAAGCGGTCCGGGCGTGCCGCGCCGCGCCTTGCTCCCGGACACCGCGTCCTCTACCCTGCCGGTTTTTATGCATGGTGCCGGGATCGTTCCCGCCACGGGGAATCTCGATGCTCGAAGCACTCGGCCACGTCGGTTTTGGCCTGTTCGGACTTGCCGTACTGGTCCTGATCGCCTTTGCCTTCTCCAACAACAAGCGTCAGGTCGACTGGAAACTGGTCGTGACGGGCGTTGCGTTGCAGGTGGCTTTCGCCTTCGTGGTGTTGAAGGTGCCGGCGGGCCGCATTGTCTTCGACGCCATCGCCACCGGATTCGTGCGCCTGCTCGACTACGTCGAGGTGGGCTCGCGCTTCATTTTCGGGTCCTTGTTGGACACGCAGAAGTTCGGTGTGATCTTCGCCGTGAAGGTGCTGCCTACCATCATCTTCTTCGCGGCACTCACCGGCGTCCTGTACCACATCGGCGTGATGCAGCAGATCGTCAAGGGCATGGCGTGGCTGATCACCAAGGTGATGCGCGTGTCGGGTGCCGAGACCACCAGCGTCTGCGCCAGCGTGTTCATCGGCCAGACCGAAGCTCCTTTGACCATCAAGCCCTACATCGAGCGCATGACCCAGGCCGAGCTGATGACGGTGATGATCGGCGGCATGGCGCACATCGCAGGCTCGGTGATGGCGGCCTACGTGTCCATGCTCGGCGGCGACGACCCGGTGCAGAAGGTGTTCTACGCCAAGCACTTGCTGGCGGCCTCCGTGATGGCGGCGCCGGCGACGATGGTGCTGGCCAAGATCCTGGTGCCCGAGACCCAGGAGCCGCTGACCCGCGGCACCGTGCGCATGGAAGTGGAGAAGACCACCGCCAACATCATCGACGCTGCCGCCAACGGCGCGGGCGACGGCCTGAAGCTGGCGATGAACGTCGGCGCCATGCTGCTGGCCTTCATCGCGCTGATCGCGCTGGTCAATGCGCCCATCCAGTGGATCGGTACCCTCGGCGGCGACGGCAGCATCAACCACTGGCTCACCGCGCAGGCGGGCCATCCGGTGGCCTTGAGCCTCGAGACGATCTTCGGCTGGGTACTCTCGCCCGTGGCGTGGCTGATCGGCGTGCCCTGGCGCGATGCGAACCTGGTGGGCAGCTTCATCGGCCAGAAAGTGGTGATCAACGAATTCGTGGCCTATGCCGACCTTGCCGGCCACCTCGACCAGCTGCTTCCGCAGAGCCGGCTGATCGCCACCTACGCCCTGTGCGGTTTCGCCAACTTCTCCTCCATCGCCATCCAGATCGGCGGCATCGGCGGACTGGCGCCAAGCCGCCGTGGCGACCTTGCCCGACTGGGCCTGCGCGCGGTGCTGGGCGGTTCGATCGCCACCTTCATGACGGCCACCATCGCTGGCGTTCTCGAAAGCCTCTGACCGCAAGAAACTGCGGCGAAACCTCATCGTTGCCATGAGAATGATTCTCACCTAGCATGCGGGCAGTCGCCTTCGCCGATTCGCCCGCATGACTTCATCCCCGTTCCGCCTTTCCGGTCCGCACGCATGACCGGACTCCGCCGCGCACGCTCGGTGCTCAAGACCATCCATCTGTGGATTGGCCTGAGCCTTGGGGTTGTTCTTGCCCTGGTGACCCTGGGCGGCGCCATCTTGCTGTGGGAAGACCCGATAGTCGAGGCAACCCACCACGAACTGGTGGATCGGCCCCTGCCGCCGCCTGCACAGCAGGCCGCGGCACTGGGTCAGCTACTGGCGCTGCCGCAAGGCCAGGGATTGCGCGGTGTATCGCTGCCGTCGGACGACATGCCGGTATTCGAGGCCACGGCACGCGGCGGCGACAAGCTCTACTTCGACGCCGGAACAGGGCAATACCTGGAAACCCGCCACGCTTCGAGCGACTTCATGCTTCTGGTGATGGCGTGGCATACCAAGCTGCTGTCGGGTGAGGTCGGCGAAACGATCCTGGGCATCGTCGCCATCGCCGGCCTTGTGATGTTGATATCGGGCACCTGGTTGTACTGGCCCGGCCGCCGGCGCGTGATCTCGCACCTGAAGCCCCACGCCCGTCCACCGATCCTGCGCTGGGCCAGCTGGCACCGCATGGTCGGTTTCTTGGCACTTCCCCTGCTGCTGGTGATGATCGGCACCGGCACCACCATGGCTTACCGCGGCGCGGTGCGAAATGGCCTGATCGCCGTCTTCCATGACGCCAAGCCCACCCAGCCACCGGCCGTGGGAACGGCCACCGGCCCGATCGACTGGCCGGCCGTCTTTACCGCCGCCCGCGCCGCGGCCCCCGAAGCGGAATTCAGCCGCGTCATGCTTCCCAATAAGCCCGGCATGCCGGTCACCCTTCGCGTTCGCCAGCCCGGCGAGTGGCATCCGGAAGGCCGCAGCAACCTCTGGATCGATCCGGTCACCGCCAAGGTGGTGGCTAGCGACGACGCCCGTAACGCCGGCCAGGGCGGCCGCATCAACAATGCGCTCTACCCGATCCACACCGCCGCGGTGGGTGGCATGGCCTGGCGCATCGTCGCCACGATGACCGGCCTCATGCCCAGCTTCCTGCTGATAACGGGGTTCCTTTTCTGGCGCGCACGTCGACGGCGCCCACCGGGTCGCAAACCGGCTTAAGCTCAACTCGCGGCAGTTGGGCCGCGAGGGATGACCGCATGTGGTATTCCGCGTACGTATTGGGCGCCTTGTTCGGCGTTTCGGAACTGGCCCTGTCGCTGTTCAAGCGATCCAAGGGCGATGCTTCGTCGAAAGATCGCTCGTCGCTCGCCCTGATCTGGACGGTGATCGGCGTGGCAATGTTCTTCGCTTTCGGACTCTCCCAGCAGGGACCATGGCTGCCGGCCAGCGCCATCCTTTACCCCATCGGCATCGCGCTTACCCTGGGTGGTATCGCCCTTCGCTGGCTCGCCATCCTCTGGCTGGGCCGCTGGTTCACCGTGAACGTGGCCATTGCCGCCGACCAGCCGCTGGTCGATACCGGCCCCTACCGCTTCGTTCGCCATCCGTCCTATACGGGCGCCCTGTTGGCTTTCCTGGGCCTGGGCCTGTGCATCGGACATTGGCTGTCCCTGGCGATCATCATGCTGCCGGCCATGGCAGTGTTCGGCTGGCGGATTCACCTCGAGGAAGCCGTCCTGGCCGAGGCCTTTGGGCCCCGCTGGGCCGCCTACGCCGCCCGCACCAAGCGGCTTTTGCCCGGCATCTATTGACGGCGCCACCAGCGGCTCCGACCCCATGCCTTACAATGGAGGGATGCAGATCGGCCCATACGCCATCGATCCGCCCGTGGTGCTCGCTCCCATGGCCGGGGTCACCGACAAGCCTTTCCGCCTGCTGTGCAAGCAGCTGGGCGCGGGGCTGGCCGTGTCGGAAATGACCAACGCCGATCCACGCCTGTGGCACACGACAAAATCACTGCGGCGGATGGACCACGAAGGCGAGCCTGAACCTGTAAGCGTGCAGATTGCCGGCTACGACCCGGCCATGCTGGCCGAGGCCGCGCGCTTCAACGTGGCCAACGGTGCCCAGCTGATCGACATCAACATGGGCTGCCCGGCCAAGAAGGTGTGCAATGTCTGGTCGGGGTCCGCGCTGCTGCAGGACGAACCGCTGGTGGCACGCATCGTCCAGGCAGTGGTGGCCGCCGTGGACGTGCCGGTGACGCTGAAGATCCGTACCGGCTGGGACCGCGACAACCGCAACGCGCTCGCCATCGCCCGCATCGCGGAGGATGCCGGCATCGCAGCGCTCGCCGTGCACGGACGCACCCGCGCCGACAAATACGAAGGCCACGCTGAATACGACACCATCGCCGCGGTGAAGGCCGCGGTGGGCATCCCTGTGCTTGCCAACGGCGACATCGATACTCCGGAAAAAGCGCGGCACGTGCTTGATGTCACCGGCGCCGATGCGGTGATGATCGGCCGCGGTGCGCAAGGGCGGCCATGGATCTTCCGAGAGATCGTCCATTTCCTGGCCACGGGCGAACACCTGCCGGAGCCTCAGCCCGGCGAAGTGGCCGCCATCCTCTGCGGGCACCTGAAGGCGCTCTACGCCTTCTATGGTGAATTGCAGGGCGTGCGCATCGCCCGCAAGCACCTGGGCTGGTACGCCCGTGACCGCCAGCAGAACGCGGCCTTCCGCCAGGTGGTGAACCGTGCCGAGACGGCCGGCGAGCAGCTGCGCCTGACCGCCGACTACTTCGCCGCCCTTGCCGCCGGAGAGCGCCTGGCCGCCTGATGTCCGCTTCACGCGGCGCGCGTAATATCTATCCTTATCGAAACCGAAGGTTTGTCCTCATGCGAGCGATCTGGAAAGACACCGTCCTTGCGACAAGCGACGACACCGTGGTGGTGGAGAACAACCACTACTTCCCGGCCGACTCCCTGCGAAAGGAATTCTTTCGCGAAACAGCCAATCACACCGTATGTCCCTGGAAGGGCACGGCGAGCTACTACGACGTGGTGGTCGATGGTGAAACCAATCCCAATGCCGCCTGGTACTACCCCGAACCCTCCAGCGCCGCCCGGCAGATAGCCCACCGCGTGGCATTCTGGAAGGGCATTCGCATCGAGCCGTGAGGCAAGCACATCCGGCGTCCGATGCCGCATGAAACATAATTCATGAGGTAAGGAACCGCCGGTCGTCAACGACATCCGCCGCTGGACCGTTAACCGTGTTGCGAGCACACGGAGACCGTTCATGAGTGGTGGTACCCCGCACGAAGCCCGGCCGTTGCATCGACGGCGCGGGCTCGTGGTTTTGTTCATTGTCGTTGTCGTCGCCCTGGTGTTGATCACGATCCACATCCTGGGCGGAAAGAAAGAAAGGGTCGGGACACCGCCGCAGGTGGTAAGTACCACCGCGGCAAGGCTCGGCGACATGCCCGAGGAGCTCGCCGAACTGGGCACCGTCACGCCGATCGCCACGGTCAACGTGCTGCCCCAGCTCAGCGGCTACCTCACCCAGGTCGGTTACCAGGAAGGTCAGGACGTCGCCCAGGGCCAGTTCCTCGCGCAGATCGACCCGCGCCAGTACGAAATCGACAAGCAGCAGGCCCAGGCCCAGCTGGCCAAGGACCAGGCGAGCCTGGCGCAGGCGCGCGCGGATCTTAAGCGTTTCACGCAGTTGAACCAGCAGAAGTCGATCGCCGAGCAGACCTTCGCCGACCAGCAGTTCACCGTGCAGCAGGATGAGGCCGCGGTGCAGGCCGACCGCGCCAGCATCGCGCAATTCGACCTGGACCTTGCCTATTGCCACATCACCGCGCCGATTGCCGGGCGCGTGGGCCTGCGCCTGGTGGACCCGGGCAACTACGTCACGCAGTCGACGTCGCCGGGCATCGTCACCATCACCCAGATGAAGCCGACCACGGTGCAATTCACCATTCCACAGAATTCGCTGGCCAAGGTGCTCGGGCGTTTCCATGGGCAGGACAAGCTCAGTGTCACGGCCTTCAACAGCGACAACAGCAAGCAGCTGGGCACGGGTTCGCTTTACGCCCTTGGCAACCAGATGGCCACCGGCACCGGCACCGTTACCCTGCGCGCGAGCTTCGCCAACGACGACGAAACGCTCTATCCCAACGAATTCGTCAACGTCCGCCTGCTGGTGGACACGCTGCACCAGGCCGTGCTGGTGCCGACGCCGGCGGTGCTCAGCGGTGCGCCCGGTGACTACGTGTATTTGGTCAATGCCGACCAGAGCGTGTCCGTGCACAAGGTGACGCTGGGACCGAGCGACGGCAAGGACACCGTGATCCTGTCCGGCCTCACGGCAGGTCAGACGGTGGTCACCGACGGCATGGACCGCCTGAGCGACGGCGCCAGGATCAGGCTCGCCGGGGCAAGGCCCGCGCAGCAGGGAGCGGATTCGCCGGCCCAAGCCTCGTCGGCCGGCGACACACCGCGCAGGGGCGGCCGGCATGCGCACGGCGCGGCGCCGTCCACCCAGGCCTCCTAGGCGGGTTATTCCTTAACCGATGAATATTTCCCGCCTGTTCGTCGTCAGGCCCGTGGCCACGTCGCTGCTGATGATCGCCCTGGTGCTGGTGGGCGTGGTCGCGGTGCGCTTCCTGCCGGTCTCGTCCCTGCCCGCCGTCGACTACCCCACGATCCAGATACGCACGTTCTATCCCGGCGCGAGCCCGTCGGTGATGGCCACGACCGTCACCGCGCCGCTGGAAGTACAGCTTGGGCAAATCCCCGGGCTGCAGCAGATGACTTCCAACAGCTCCGCGGGGGCGTCGGTGATCACGCTGCAGTTCAACCTCGCGCTGAACCTGGATATCGCCGAGCAGAACGTGCAGGAGGCGATCAACGCCTCCAACAGCCTGCTGCCCTCGGGCCTGCCGGCGCCACCGACCTATGCCAAGGTCAACCCGGCCGACCAGCCGATCCTGACCCTGGCGGTGACGTCCAATTCCATGTCGCTGCCGCAGCTGCAGGACGTGGCCAACAACCGCCTGGGTGCGAAGATCTCCGAAGTGCCGGGCGTGGGCCTGGTGACGCCGGCCGGCGGCAACGTCCCCGCCGTGCGCGTCGAAGCGGACCCGCAGAAGCTGGCGGCGTACGGGCTCAACATCGACGACCTTCGTTCGTTGATCGCCAACGTCAACGTAAGCCAGCCCAAGGGCAACTTCGACGGCCCCAAGCTCGACTACACCATCAACGGCAATGACCAGATCCAGGATCCGAAAGACTACCTGGCCACGGTAATCGCCTACCAGAACAACGCGCCTGTATACCTGCGCGACGTTGCCCGCGTCACCCAGTCGGCGCAGAACACCGAGCAGGGCGCGTGGTTCAACCGCACCCAGGCCATCGTGCTGAACGTGCAGCGCCAGCCGGGCGCCAACGTGATCGCCACGGTGGACCAGATCAAGAAGGAACTGCCGCAGCTTGAATCGACGCTGCCGGCGGGCATGAAAGTCGAGGTGGTATCCGACAGCACCGGCGTGATCCGCTCATCGGTGGCCGATGCCGCCTTCGAACTGGTACTGGCCATCGTGCTGGTGGTGCTGGTGATCTTCGTCTTCCTGCGCAACCTGCCGGCGACAATCATTCCCAGCATCTCGGTACCGGTATCGCTGGTGGGCACGCTGGCGGTGATGTACCAACTGGGCTATTCGATCGACAACCTTTCGCTGATGGCGCTGATCATCGCTACCGGTTTCGTCGTGGACGACTCGATCGTGATGATCGAGAACATCGTGCGCTACCTGGAGGAAGGCCACACGCCGATGGAAGCGGCACTGGAAGGGGCCGGACAGATCGGCTTCACCATCGTGTCGCTGACCGTGTCGCTGATCGCCGTGCTGATCCCGCTGCTGTTCATGGGCGGCGTGATCGGACGGCTGTTCAACGAGTTCGCCGTGACGCTTGCCGTCACCATCGTGCTGTCGGGCGTGGTGTCGCTTACGCTCGTGCCGATGCTTTGCGCGCGCATCCTGCGCGCCCAGTCCGAGCGCCACCCGAGCCGCTTCGAGCGTTTGAGCGAGGGACTGTTCGACAAGACCCTGGCCGCCTACGAGCGCGGCCTGCGCGTGGTGATGCGCCACCAGACCACCACCCTACTGGTGTTCCTGGCCACGGTGGCCCTGACCGCCGTGCTGTATGTAGTGATTCCCAAGGGACTGTTCCCCGTGCAGGACGTGGGCGTGCTCCAGGGCATCAGCATTGCGGACAACTCGGTGTCGTACAAGGCCATGGTGGACCGCCAGGCGCAGCTTGCCGATGCCATCCTGAAAGACCCCGACGTCACCGGCCTTACCTCCTACGTGGGCATCGACGGCACCAACACCACGCTCAACAACGGCCGCTTCCTGATCAACCTGAAGGATATTGGCGACCGGTCCGAACGTGCTTCCGATGTTGCCCGCCGTCTGCAGAAAGAGGTGGCCGATATCCCGGGGATCAAGCTGTTCCTGCAGCCGGAGCAGGACCTTACCCTCGACACAACCGTATCGCCGAACCAGTACCAGTTCGTATTGCGCGGGCCCACCCAGGACGCCTTCAAGAAATACGTGCCTGCGCTGGTGGAGCGCATGAAGCACATCTCCTCGATCACCGACGTCACCAGCGACCTGGACAACGATGGCCTGAGCGTCGACGTGGAGGTGAACCGCCAGCTGGCGGCACGTTACGGCATTACGCCGGCGACCATCGACAACGCGCTTTACGACGCACTGGGACAGCGCATCGTCTCGACCATCTTCAATCAGTCCAGCCAGTACCGGGTAATCCTGGTGGCCAAGCCCGAGAGCATCCCCTCGCTCGAGGCACTGGGCAACATCTACCTGCCCAGCCAGACGGGAAGCAGCGGCCAGGTGCAATTGAAGGGTATCGCCGCGATCAAGGTCACCCGTTCGCCGCTGGTGGTGAGCCACCTTGCGCAGTTCCCGGCCGTGACGGTCTCCTTCAACCTGGCCCGCGATGCATCCCTGAGCAAGGCAGTGGACGAGGTCAATGCCGCCGAGCAGGCAGTGCACTTGCCGTCGTCGATCACCTCGTCCTTCCAGGGTGCCGCGCAGGCATTCCAGGACTCCCTCTCCAGCGAGGTGTACCTGCTGATCGCCGCCCTGGTGGCCGTGTACATCGTGCTTGGCGTGCTCTACGAGAGCTTCATCCATCCGCTGACGATCCTGTCCACCCTGCCCTCGGCGGGCATCGGCGCCCTGCTTGCATTGATGATCGCCGGCAGCGACCTGGACGTGATCGGCATCATCGGCATCGTGCTGTTGATCGGCATCGTGAAGAAGAACGCGATCATGATCGTGGACTTCGCCCTTGAGGCCGAACGCGAACACGGCAAGCCTCCGGCGGAAGCGATCTTCGAGGCATCGCTTTTGCGCTTCCGCCCGATCCTGATGACGACGCTTGCCGCCATGCTGGGCGCCCTGCCGATGCTGCTCGGCAGCGGCACGGGCTCGGAACTCCGCCGGCCGCTGGGCCTTGCCATCATCGGCGGCCTGGCGCTGAGCCAGGTGCTGACGCTTTTCACCACCCCCGTGGTTTACCTGTTCTTCGATCGCCTTGCGCAGCGCGTCGGGCGTAAGCGTCCGGGCGAAGCCGTTGAGACTGCGACATGAACATCCCCGGCGTCTTCATCCGGCGCCCGGTGGCGACCACCCTGCTGGCCGTCGCCATCGTGCTGTCGGGTGCCCTGGGGTATTTCCATCTTCCGGTGGCGCCCCTGCCCAATGTCACCTACCCCGTGATCGTGGTCCAGGCCAGCATGGCCGGTGGCAGTCCCTCGACCATGGCTTCCACCGTTGCGGCACCCCTGGAACGCCGGCTTGGCACCATTGCCGACGTCTCGCAGATGACCTCGACAAGCTCGGTGGGTTCATCGCAGATCACCATCCAGTTCGGGCTCGACCGCGACATCAACGGCGCCGCCCGCGACGTGCAGGCGGCGATCCAGGCGGCGCGGGCAGACCTTCCCACCACCTTGCGCAACAACCCCACCTACCGGCAGTACAACCCGTCGGACTCACCGATCATGGTGCTGGCCCTCACCTCCGAAACGCTCACCCGGGCCCAGCTCTACGACTCGGCCAACTCGGTGATCCAGCAGCAGCTTTCCCAAGTGGATGGCGTGGGCCAGATCACCCTGGGCGGCAGTGCGCTGCCGTCGGTGCGGGTGGAATTGCAACCCGACCAGCTCAACAGCTACGGCATCGGCCTTGAAGACGTACGCGCGGCCATCAGCGCGGCCAACGCCAATAGCGCCAAGGGCCACATCGACCAGGGCGACCAGCGTTTCGAAGTGATCTCCAACGACCAGATCAGCAAGGCGGCGCCCTATCGCGATTTGGTGATCGCCTATCGCAACAATGCCCCGGTGATGCTGCGCGATGTGGCCGACGTGCAGGATTCAGCCGAGAACCTGCGCAATGCGGGCCTGTACAACGGCAAGGCGGCGGTGCTGGTCATCGTCTTCCCCATCCCCGGCGGCAACATCGTCAAGACCGTCGGGCAGATCCGCCAGGCGCTGCCCAATATCCAGGCGGTGCTGCCCCACGACGTGCACCTGGACGTGGCGCTGGACCGTTCCGAATCGGTCCACGCCGCGGTCGACGATACGCAGAAGACCCTGTTCATCGCCGTGCTGCTGGTGATCGGCGTGGTCTTCGTTTTCCTGCAGTCGCCGCGGTCGATCCTGGTGCCCGCGGTGGCGTTGCCGCTGTCGATCATCGGCACGTTCGGCCCGATGTACCTCTTGGGCTACAGCCTGGACAACCTTTCGTTGATGGCGCTCACCATCGGTACCGGCTTCGTGGTCGACGACGCGGTGGTGGTGCTCGAGAACATCGTGCGGCATGTCGAATCGGGCATGGATGCGCGGGAAGCCGCGCTTCGCGGCAGTGCCGAAGTGAGCTTTACCGTAATCTCGATGAGCCTGTCGCTGATAGCAGTGTTCCTGCCGATCCTCTTGATGCCGGGCATCGTGGGCCTTTTGTTCCACGAATTTGCCGTGACGCTATCCATCGCGATCATGTTCTCGCTGGTGATCTCGCTCACCATCACGCCCACCATGGCGGCGTATGTGCTGGACAAGAATCGCGCCCTGCATTCGAAGGCGCGCTGGGCCGTGTGGTACGAGGCGCAGTTCGAGCGCTTCAAGCAGGCTTATTCGCGCTCGCTGACCGCCGTGCTCGACCACGCGGCCCTGGTGGGACTGTTGCTCATCGGCCTGATCGTACTGAACGTGGCACTGATACGCCTGGTGCCATCGACGTTTTTTCCCGAGCAAGACAACGGCATCCTGCAGGGACAGATCATCGCCGACCAAAGCATTTCCTTCCAGGCGATGGCGCAGAAGCTCGCTCAGTTGCAGTCCATCGTCCAGAAGGATCCGGCCGTGGCATCGGTGGCGGGCTTCACCGGTGGCCGGGCGCAGAACACAGCTAACGTATTCATCGAGCTCAAGCCCTTGGCCGAACGCGGCGTGAGCGCCACCGAGGTGGTCAACCGACTGCGGCCGAAGCTCAATGCAGTGTCCGGCGCGCGATTGTTCCTCCAGGCAGCGCAGGATCTGCACATCGGCGGCCGTTCCTCGGCGGCCGAATACCAGTACACGCTCACCAGCGACGACCCCGAGGCCCTGTACACCTGGGTGCCGAAACTCGTCACCGCACTGAGCAAGGATCGCGGCCAGGTGCTGGACGTCAATTCCGACCTGCAGCAGAACGGCTTGCAGATCTACGTCAATGTCGACCGCGCCACCGCGGCGCGCTACGGCTTCGCGCCCAACCAGATCGACAGCGTGCTGTACGACGCCTTCGGCCAGCGCACGGTGTCGACCATCTACAACCCGCTCAACCAGTATTTCGTGGTGATGGAAGTGGCGCCGACCTATTGGCAGTACCCGCAGATGCTCGACCGGATGCGCTTCAGTACCGCCGCGGGCAACGCCTCGGGCACGGCGCAGACGCAGATGTCGCAGGCGCTGGTCAAGGCGCCGACTGTCGCAACGGTGGTGTCGACCGCCAAGTCGTCCGCATCGCCGGCCAACGCGCTCAACGCGAACGCCGAAGCCAACCAGCTCACCAATGCCATTTCCAACGCCAAGGGCGGCAGCTCCAGCGGCAGTGCCGACAGCACCTCGACCGAAACCCTGGTGCCGTTCCCGGCACTGGCGTCCTACACCAGCAACCACACGGCGACGCAGGTCAGCCACCAGAGTGGCCTGGTGGCCGCGACGATTTCCTTCAACCTGCCGGCTGGCGGCTCGTTGAGCCAGGCATCGGCAACCCTCGAACAGGTATCGCAGGAGTTGCATCTGCCCGCGTCGATCCATGGTTCTTTCGCCGGCGCCGCCCAGGCCTATTCGCAATCGATGTCGACCATGCCGTTGCTGGTGCTGGCCGCGCTTGCCGCCGTGTACCTGGTGCTCGGCATGCTGTACGAAAGCGCGGTGCATCCGGTGACCATCTTGTCCACCCTGCCTTCGGCCGGCATCGGCGCCACGCTTGCCTTGCTGATCTTCGGTACGCCGTTTTCGGTGATCGCGATGATCGGCATCATCCTGTTGATCGGCATCGTCAAGAAGAACGCCATCATGATGATCGACGTCGCCATCCACCTGCAGCGCGACGAGCACATGGAAGCGCCACGCGCCATCCACGACGCCGCCGTGCTTCGCCTGCGGCCGATCATGATGACCACCGCGGCGGCGGTGCTCGGCGCCGTGCCGCTGGCCGTGGGCCTGGGCCAGGGCGCGTCGCTGCGCCAACCGCTGGGCATTACTGTCATGGGCGGCCTGGTATTGAGCCAGGTATTCACCCTGTACACCACGCCGGTGATCTATCTCTACCTCGACCGCCTCCGCGCCAGGCTTGCCGCATGGTCGGGCGGCCTGCCGTGGAACCGGTCCGACGCGAGCGCACAACCATGAGCCATACCCAGAAAATCCTTTCCGTCGCGCTGGCCGTGGTGCTCAGCGGTTGCATGGTGGGACCTGACTACCAACGCCCGCAGGTGAAGATGCCCACGGCGTTCAAGGAGTTGCCGGGCTGGACGCAGGCCGCGCCAGCGGCCGAGGCACCCAAGGGCGACTGGTGGACAGGCTTCCACGATCCGCTCATCGATCGCCTGGAGCCGATGGTTTCCGTATCCAACCAGACAGTGCGCGTGAGCTACGCCAACTACCAGCAGGCGCTGGCCGAAGTGCAGGTGGCGCGCAGCGCGCTGTTCCCGACCCTGGGCGTTACCGGCTCCGCCACACGGCAGCGCAACGGACGCGGCAATGCGGCGAGTACGTCCACCAACTCAGGGGCGATCGGCAACTCAGGTTCACTCGAAGGCAGCGCCAGCTGGGCACCGGATCTGTGGGGCCGCGTCCGCCGCAGCATCGAGGAAAACACGGCCTCCGCCCAGGCCAGCCAGGCAACCCTCGCCAACGCCACGCTGTCCGAGCAGACCGCCCTGGCCACGGCGATCATCGAGTTGCGCATTACCGACGCAAACGCCGACCTGCTGAAGAAAACCGTCGATGCCTATACGGAATCGGCCCGGGTGGTCGGCAACCAGGGCGCCGCCGGCACCGCCGCGCCGTCGGATGTGATCACCGCACGCACCCAGCTGGAGACGGCTCAGTCGAACCTGATCGCGCTGGGCGTGGCGCGCGCGCAGTTCGTCCACGCCATCGCCGTGCTGGCGGGCATGAATCCAGAAGACCTGGATGTCCCGCACGACGGCACGCTTCCGGCCATGCCCGTGGTACCTGCCGGCGTGCCCTCCACGCTGCTGCAGCGTCGTCCGGATGTCGCCATCGCCGAACGCCAGATGGCTGCGCAGAACGCGGCGATCGGCGTGGCCATCGCGGCCTACTACCCCAGCATTTCCCTGTCGGCGGCCGATGGCTTCTCGCAGTCGCCGCTCGCCGGCCTGCTGCATGTGGCCAATCATGTCTGGTCGCTGGGTGCCGACGTCGATGAGACCCTCCTTGACGGCGGCGCACGCCATGGCCAGGTGGCCGCCGCGCGGGCCGGCTACGAGGCCTCGGTGGCCAACTACCGCGGCAGCGTGCTGACGGCGCTGCAGAACGTCGAGGACGACCTCTCCGGATTGCGCATCCTCGGTCAGCAGGCCCAGGTGCAATCCGCCGCGGTGAACGATGCGGCCCAGGGCGCCGAAGTGGCCCTCAACGAGTACCGTGCCGGCACCGTGGATTACGCCACCGTGGCCGCCGCCCAGGCCACATCGCTGGGCGCGGCGCAGGACGCGCTGAGCCTGCGCCAGCAACAGCTGGTCGATATGGTCACCCTGATCGGGGACCTTGGCGGAGGATGGTCCGACGCCGAGCTCACACAGCGGACCGTCGGGCGATAGAGGCAATCTCACTGCTGGCTGCGACGCCTCTGGAAGCTGAACCTGCGTTGCAGCACAGGTGCCATACGCCGCGCGTAGCCTGAAGATTCCTGCAAATCCAACCGGGGCCGTGTATCATGGCGGCCCCTATTTATCTCTTTATCCGTAAAGAAGGATATATCGCCGCGATGAGCAGCTACCTCTTCACCTCCGAGTCGGTTTCCGAAGGCCACCCGGACAAGATCGCCGACCAGATTTCCGACGCCGTCCTCGATGCCATCATCGGCCAGGACCCGGCAGCTCGCGTTGCCTGCGAAACGCTGGTGAAGACAGGCGTGGCCATCGTCGCCGGTGAAATCACCACCAGCGCCTGGATCGACCTGGAAGCGCTCACGCGCAAGGTGATCCTGGACATCGGCTACAACAGCTCGGAAGTCGGCTTCGACGGCGAGACCTGCGGCGTGCTCAACCTGATCGGCAAGCAGTCGCCTGACATCAACCAGGGCGTGGACCGCAAGAAGCCCGAGGAACAGGGCGCTGGCGACCAGGGCCTGATGTTCGGCTACGCCACCAACGAAACGTCGGAGTTCATGCCGGCGGCGATCCACTATGCCCACCG
>Ga0105238_10001028_pt1 | contig 28385 bp, 26 predicted proteins | sample KBSC34metaG_FD_81526 | JGI IMG/M metagenome (GOLD analysis project Ga0105238, IMG submission 81526) | Corn rhizosphere microbial communities from Kellogg Biological Station, Michigan, USA - KBS C3-4 metaG | ecosystem: Host-associated > Plants > Roots > Rhizosphere > Soil | place: Michigan, USA...
CGGTTGCCCGTCCGTCGCCGTTCAGCCATGCGGCCCCAATCGCAGCTTCGATTGGGTGGGTATCGACAACAGCTTCTTCGGCTTCATCGGCACCAGCGCCTCATCCCCGGATATGGCGGGCCTCCTGGCGCTGAAGATCCAGTATTCCCACTCACGCCTCGGCAACGAGAATTTCGTAATCTACCTGCGGTCCGTCCTCCAATCCTTCGGCGGCCCGACCGTCTTCCGCCAGAACATCCCCGGCAACAACGGCGCGTTCGCAACCAAGATCAAGGCCTATAACAACGTGCTCGGCAACGGCACGATCGTCGGCACCGCCTATCTCGGCCTTCCCGCTAACAAGGCCGCCGGTGACCCGCAGACGCCGACCAATCCGTGAGGGCAGGGGCCCGCGCCCGGGGGACCGGGCGCGGCTTTTTTGGTGAGGAGGCTTTGGCTGGCCTGCGACCGATCGGAGCGGACCGACCGGCAATTGACTCTGATCCGTCTCTAATTTGCAGTGCGAACACACCGCTGTGTTCTGCAAGAGTTTCTGCGTCAACTTGACGCTGAACTACATTTTAACTGTGGCTAACCATCATTGCGGATCGGCAAAGATACTGACGGGTTCAACGTCAGACGGAGGGTAAGGCCATGAACGTAGAGAAATTTAAGGCCGCGCTGGAACGCAATATTCACGTGGCCCAACAGAACCGCCATAGCTTTGTCGACATACGCTCTGGGAATCTTCATCGTGAAGTCGGTGGCTACCCAGGCCGGTCGCATCGTATGCCAATCTGTTGCGACGTAATGATGGCCGCGATGACAACCACCGACCGTGTTCTTGAGGCCCCGCCAAGTGGTAGGGGCGCATCACTAACAATCCGGTACGCCTTGCCTCGGCCGTCAGAGGCCTAAGGCATTACGGTGATAGGTTACAATACCGGCTGTTCAGCTTAGTTTCGTCATAGAGCAAACTGTCACCGTAATTCCGATCGCAGCCACCGCCGATGATTTGAGACCTGCTTATGCTGATTGACGACATCATTGACATGCTGGCGGATGACACCCGCCCACTTGGCGGCGCGCTGCTGAAAATTAAAGTTCTGCTGCATAAGCTAGGCGCGCCCGAACTGACTGCTTGGGTCAACTTGGAGCTAAATGGTTACGCTGACGGCGTTGAGGTGCCCTCGTATCGGGCGCTGCCTGGCACGCTGAAAGGCAATATCGCCAATGCCGCGGTTCGCTACTCCAACCACCCGCTTCCATACCTACACATCGAAGCCAAAAAGCGCGATTTTTTCAAGACAGCGCGCATGGGCCAGCCCATCGCCACCCTAGAGAATCTGGTCAGCAGTGGGTCGGGTACGACGCTGGCGCGGCTGGTGCCGATGGAGTTCAACCCCGAACTGGGCAAGGCTCTGGATCCCAGCTTTATCGTCGAACAAGCGTGGGTCGAAGTCGGGAAGTCAGATGTCGTCGGTGTCCTCAGTCAGGTGCGGTCCCGCCTGCTCGATTTCTTGCTGGAGCTGAGAGGTAAGGCAGGCGCTCATGCATCTGAACAGCAGATGGAAGAGGTGGCCAAGGGGCTCAATCTTAAGGAAATGTTTAACGGCGCAGTCTTCGGTGACAACACGACAGTTCTCTTGGGTACAGGCAACGTCCAGCAGGTCTCGGCGCAAGTTCTCAAGGGTGATGCCGCCAGCTTAAAGTCAGCCATGAAAAAGGCCGGGCTGAAGCAGGCCGAGATCAACGAACTGGTAGCCGCCATCGCGGCAGATCACGCATCCGACGAAAAGGCGATGGATGGCAAAGTCGGTCACTGGTACTTCGACTTGTTGAAGAAGGCCGCCAAAGGCGCTGCCTCTGTCGGAACGGATATCGTTACCGGCGCAATTCACAAGCTGTTGGCCCAATATCTTGGGCTGCCCGGCGCCTGACCCTGGCGCAGCGTGACTACATCACTCAAACCACCTCAATCTACCCACTTCGCAAATACCGCACCGCCCGTTCCCGCCTGAACAGATAGAGCAGCACCCGCAGCGCCTCGCCGCGCTTGCCCTTCAGTTCTGGGTCGCTCGTCATCACCATCCGCGCGTCGTCCGCCGCCACCGCCAATAAATCCCCGTGCAGCACCGGGTCGGCCAGCTTGAAGTCGGGCATGCCGCTCTGCTTGGTGCCCAACAAATCCCCGGCGCCGCGCAGTCTTAAATCCTCCTCGGCGATGCGGAAACCGTCTTCGGTTTCACGCAAAATGGAGAGCCGTTCGCGGGCGGTTTCGCCCAGCGGGCCGGCATAAAGCAGCAGGCAGGTCGAGGCTGCCGTGCCGCGGCCGACGCGGCCGCGGAGCTGGTGGAGTTGGGCGAGGCCGAAGCGTTCGGCGTGCTCGATCACCATGATCGTGGCCTCGGGCACGTCGACGCCCACCTCGATCACGGTAGTGGCGACGAGGATGTCCAACTCGCCGGTGCTGAAGGCGGCCATCACCGCATCTTTCTCGGCGGCCTTCATCTTGCCGTGGACCAGGCCGACGCGGTCCCGTCCGCCGAGAGCGCCCATGCCCGTACCGCCGAAATAGGCGTTCAGCATGGCGAAGCGCTGGCGGGCGGCGGCCATGTCGCTTTCGTCGGATTCCTCGATCAGGGGGCAGACCCAATAGACGCGGGCGCCGCCGGCGATGGCGCGGGTGAGGCCGCTCAGCACCTCGTCGATGCGCTCGATGGCGACCAGGCGGGTGGTGATCGGGGTGCGGCCCGGCGGCTTCTCGTCGAGGCGGGAGACGTCCATGTCGCCGTATGCCGCCAGGGTCAGGCTGCGCGGGATCGGGGTGGCGCTCATCACCAAGGTGTCGACGCCCTGGCCCTTGGCGGTAAGGGTGGCGCGCTCGTCGACGCCGAAACGGTGCTGCTCGTCCACCACCACAAGGGCGAGGTCGTGATAGATCACGTCCGCCTGGATCAGCGCATGGGTGCCGATGACGATCTGGATGCGGCCGTCGGCGATGGCCTCCAAGGTCTGCTTGCGGGCCTTGCCCTTGTCTCGGCCGGTCAGCACGGTGACGTTGATGCGTAGTTTCTCGCAGATCGGCTCGATGGTCGCCATGTGCTGGCGCGCCAGGATTTCGGTTGGGGCCATCAGCGCGGCCTGGCGGCCGGTCTCCAGCGCGGCCAGCATGGCGAGCAATGCCACCACCGTCTTGCCGCTGCCGACATCGCCCTGCAGCAGGCGCAGCATCCGGTGGGTGTCGCCCATGTCATGCAGGATCTCGCCCAGCGAACGCTCCTGCGCGCCGGTCAGGCGATAGGGCAGGGCGGCGAGCGCGGTGTTACGCAGCCGCCCGTCGCCGACATTCGGCCGGCCGCCGCTGCGGCGGTTCTGCTCGCGGATGAGGGCCAGCGCCAGCTGATGGGCCAGCAGCTCGTCATAGGCCAGGCGCTGGCGGGCCGGGGTGGCGGGCAGCAGCTCGGCCTCTGTCTGGGGATTGTGGACCGCGAGGATGGCCGCGCGCCAATCCGGCCACTGGTGCTTGCGCTTGAGGCCGGTATCCATCCATTCGGGCAGTTCCGGCGTGCGCACCAGGGCCGCGCGCATCATCCGGTCCAGCATCGGCTGGGTGAGGCCGCCGGTCAGGCGATAGATTGCCTGGACGATGGCGATGCGGTCGCGCGCCGTCACCGGCATGATCGCATCGGGATGCGCCATCTGCGGCAGGCCGTTATAGAACTCCACCTTGCCGCTGATCAGCCGTTTCTCGCCGATGGGGAGCTGCTTCAGCAGGTAGGGGCCGCGCACGTTGAAGAACACCAGCTCGATGAAGCCGGTCTCGTCGCGGCAGCGCACGCGGTAGGGCGCGCGGCCGCGCCCGGGCTCGTGCTTGTCGATCGTCAGTTCCAGCGTAGCGAGGCTAGCCTGCTTCAGCTCGCCCACCTTGGGCGTATAGCGCCGGTCGAGCAGGGCCACCGGCAGGTGCCACAGCAGGTCCACGATCTCAGGCCCGGCGACCTTCACCAGCATCCGGGACAGATGCGTGCCGACTCCGCCCAGCTCGGTCACCGGGCGGAAAACCGGCTCCAGCTCGGCCGGGCGGGTGCGCGGGCGCGACTCAGTGGTCATGGCGCGGAGTTTATCCTGTGTGGCCGGGCGATTGGGAATCGTCTCGCGTTGAATGCTTCAGAATTCAACGCGGAGCGCGCGGAGGACCGCTGAGGGCGCTGAGATAAGAATCTATCCGCAGATTACGCAGATTACGCAGATTTCTCTCGACCGCCTTCGGCGGCTTCAATCCGCACCTTTTCATAATCTGCGTTAATCTGCGTAATCTGCGGATAAACATTCAGGGGTTTTCGTCTCCGCGCCCTCTGCGGTCCTCTGCGTCCTCAGCGTTAAGCCCCCATTGCGCGGAACGGGCCTTTTCATAATGGGAATGTAATTCCCAGACCCGTACGATGCGGCTAGATTGTCAGCCGAATACAATGAACGACGCGCAAGACACGCCGCCCTGGGAAGAGCTTTACCGGTATTGGCTGGCCCGCCACGCGGGCGGGAAGCCGCCGGCGCGCGCCGATATCGATCCAATGATCGACCTGCACCAGATGGCGTCCAACCTGATCGTGATCGACGTCTTTCCCGGCCGGTTCGAATACCGCTTGGTCGGCAGCCAGGTGGTGAGCCATTTCGGCGTCGACCATACCGGCAAGCTGGTCGGCACTTCCGGTGTCGACAGGACGCAGCTGGATGCTTGGTCCAGGACCGTCGAGTATGTGGCGCATGAGGGCAAGCCGTTCATGCTGGCCTCGCATTATCCCGCGGCGGCCCGCGCCAAGGTGGTCGCGCTGCTGCTGCCGCTCTCCCCGGATGGGGACGGGGCGCGCAAGCTGTTCGGGGCGACCTTCTTCGACCAGCCGTTTCCGGATGTCGCGCGCTATCCCGAACTGCCGCTGACCCTGGTCGAGCTGAACGTTTAGGCTGGGTTGATCCGCGTGCCGTCCGGCGCGGCGAGGGTCCGCAGGATGCGGCCGTCGATCACCTCCATCGCCATCGATTCGATGCCCTCGGCATGGCGGATCCGGATCCAGAAGCGGCGCTTGGCCTCGCCGGTCGCCGCGATCTCGCGCATCGCCAGCTTCTCGCCCGAGATGTTCATCAGCAGGCTCGCACCGACCCGCTTGGACGGATAGCGGATCTGGAACAGCTGGACGCCCTCGCGCGCGACCTGATCGAACGATTTCACGTATCCTCGCACTCCAGCCCGATACACCATCCCTGCAGTGCGGACGTTGCGCCCGCCTTGCGGCATGATTCCGGCATTCCCAAGGTCTTTCGGCGGCCTGCGCGCGGGATTGTGACCGCCGCGCCGTAATGTGTAACGCGGCCGGCGGCGACAGGTTCGTGCTTTTGCTGTGACCGGCGGGTGACCCGGGGGCCAAGTCATGGAAACGGTTCCCTAAGACGAAGCCGCCGGATATGTTGCTGGAATAGTTGAAAGGCTTTTGCGGACCTGGATGGGGATGATGGCGGGCCCGGCGGAATTCGACATGAACGCGGCCTGGCTGCGGCGCGCCAATGGCGACATGAAGGCCTTCATGCAAGCCCTGGCGGTGCGGCTCGAGGATGCGCTGCCCGATCGGGTCGAGGTCGAGCGCAAGCGCGACGGCTTCTTCTCGCGCGAAAGCCACGCGGTGCGCATCGCCGTCGCCTTCGACAGCTGCCTCTATACGCTGTTGCTGGAGCACGGCCGGCTGCATGCCCGCCGCGCCAAGATCGTGCATGGCGTGTCGCTGAGCTCCGACGACATCACGGTGCCGGACTGGTTCGCGGCGCTGAACCGCGAGGTCGGCGTCGTCGGCCAGGAAGCCGGGGACGCGCACAGCGTGATCCACGACTTCCTGATGTCGTGAGCCGCAATTGAGCCCGGCCGGTCCCACGTTTTCGGCCGATCCCGAGGGTGACGCGGCGGCGCGCGCCTGGGAATGGCAGCTCGCGCTCACCGGCGGCCGGCTGCCCAAATCCGTCCGGCAGCGGCTTGAGATGGCGGGGGCCGGCACGCAGCCCTGGACCTCGACGATGACCCCGGCCGAGCTGCTGCTGTCGCGCGGGCTGGGCATCCGGCCTGTCGCCATGGTGTCGGGCACGTGCTGGTTCAATTACGGCGTGTCGTGGACGACCGGGCATGTCGAGGGCTGGCATCTGGTGCTGGACCGGATGAAGCGGGAGGCGCTGGCGGCCGGCGCCAACGCGGTGGTCGATGTGAAGCTCCGCACCGTCGAGCTCGAGGCCGAGGAAAGCATGGATTTCACCGTGATCGGCACGGCGGTGAAGCTGGACGGGCTGCCGCCCAGCAGCGACCCGGTGATCGCCACCGTGTCGGCGATCGAGTTCGTCAGGCTGCTGAAGGAGGGGATCGTGCCCACCGGCGTCGCCATCGGCGCGGACTACAACCTGCTGGACCCGTGGCTCGCCGGCAATCCGCTGCCCAACTACAAGTGGGAGACCCAGCCGCTGGGTACGCTGGGGGATTTCTGGCGCCGTGTCCGGATCCGCGCGAAGCAGGCGCTGCACGAGGATACCAAACGCCTGGGCGACGGCGTCCTCGCCCATACGGAATTCAGCCAGCTGCTCAAGGCCGGCAAGGAGGGGAGCGACGAGGACCGCAAGGTCGGCTTCGTCGGCCGCTGCATCCTGATCGGCACCGCGGTCCAGACCAAGGTCAAGGACAACGTGATCGGCAAGTTCAAGCTGGCGCTCGACATGCGCGACGGGCTGTCGCCGCTGAACGCGGAAAGCGATCCTGGCCACAATGTCTATCCGGTCGACAACGACCGCGAAGGCGGGGGAATCTAACGGCATGGTCTGGCAGTCCGACGACGAGGCGGCGGCCCGGCGCCAGGCGGAATGGGAGCAGGCGCTCGACGGCGATGTGCTGCCCCGTTTCGTCACGCAGCGGCTGAAGGATGCCGCCGGCGGCCGGTTGCCCTGGACATCGACGATGACGCCGGCCGAGCTGCTGCAGGCGCGCCGGCTCGGCATCCGGCCGGTGGCGATGGTGTCGGGCACGATCTGGTATCACTACGGCTGGTCCTGGACCAACGGCCACCCTGAGGGCTGGCACTCCGCGCTGGACCGGATGAAGCAGGAGGCGCTGGCGGCCGGCGCCAACGCCGTCATCGACGTGAAGCTGCGCACCCTGAACATGAAGTCCCAGGACAGCATGGACTTCACCGTGGTCGGCACGGCGGTCAAGGTCGACGGGCTGCCGCCCAGCACCAATCCGGTGATCGCCACCGTGTCGGCGGTGGAGTTTGTCCGCCTGCTGAAGGAGGGCATCGTGCCGACCGGTGTCGCCATCGGCGCGAACTACGATTGGCTCCGTGGCTATTATTACAACAACCGCAACCTCACGGGCACTTGGACCTGGTCGAACCTGGAGCTCGTCGATCTCGGCCAGTTCTGGCAGCGCGTGCGAAAATACGCGGTGCGCAGCCTGCAACGCGATGTGCAGCGCCTGGGCAACGGCGTGCTGGCGCACACCAATTTCGAACAGCTGATCAGGGTGGAGCGCGACAAGCAGCCGCCGGATTTCCTCGGCCGCTTCATCATCCTGGGCACCGCCGTGCATTGCAAACGCCTGGCCGAGCTGTCGAGCCGGATCGGCATGGTCATCGACATGTGCGACGGCGGCTCGCCGCTGAACGACACGGCCCCCAAGGGCCACGACGTGTATCCGGTGGATAACGACCGGGAAGGGGCGATCTGAATGATCGAACCTGCCGCCCCCGATCCCGACCGCCACGCGGAGCTGAGGTCAGCGCTGCGCCAGGAGCGGTTGCCGGACTTCGTCGAGCGCCGCCTGGGCGATGCCCGCGCCGGGCGCGCGCCCTGGATGTCGACGATGACGCCGGCCGAACTGCTGCTGAGCCGGGAACTCGGCATCCGGCCTATTGCCGTAGTGTCCGGGGCGTGCGGCTATCGCTTCGACCGGGCCTGGGGCGACGGCCATCTCGCCGGCTGGACCACGGCGCTGGCGCGGATGCGGCAGGAGGCTCTGGCGGCCGGCGCCAATGCCGTGGTCGATGTCCGGCTGCGCTCGCTGAAGCTTCCCGGCGACGAGAGCATGGATTTCAGCGTGGTCGGCAGCGCCGTCAGGCTGGACGGGATGCCGCCGAGTTCAGACCCGGTCGTCGCGACCGTTTCGGCTGTGGAATTCGTCCGCCTGCTCAAGGAAGGGATCGTGCCGACCGGTGTCGCCATCGGTGCCAAGTCCGGCTGGATCAACCGCCAGGTCAATCGCAACGAGCTGGCGCCCTTGCCGTGGGAGAGCCAGCCGCTCAACCGGTTCGGCGGCCAATGGCAGAGGACGCGCAAGCGCGCGGTGCAGGCCTTGCGCGAGAATGCCGGGCAATCGGGCGACGGCGTGCTGGCGCATACCTGGTTCGAGCAGTTGCTGAAACGGGACCGGGATAAGCCGCGCGCCCACTATCTGGGTCTTTTCATCGCCATCGGCACTGTCGTCCAGTGCAGGCGCGGGGACGCCGTCGCGGGCGCGATCCGCCCGGCCATCGATCTTTGCGAACAACCGTCTCCGCTGGCTGCCGGCGTCGTGCGCCGGCACCACACCTATCCCATAGATAACGACCATGAAGGGGCTATCTAAGTGACCACCGCCGAAGGACAAATTCCGAAGCATGCGCTGGAGCGGCTCAAAGGGCTGCGCGGCGAGGGGCATCCGGACGGGATCTTCACCTCAGATTTCTCGGTCAACGAGTTCCTGCTGGTGCGCAAGGCCGGGTTCGAGCCGATCGGGCTGTGCATCGGTTCCTGCGTCTACCATCTCGGCTTCCAATATGCCGGCTGGAGCACGAACCAGGAGCTGACCACGCTGTCGCAGGCGATGTACCACGCGCGCGAACTCGCCATGTCGCGCATGCGCGCAGAGGCCACCGACATGGGCGCCGACGGCATCGTCGGCGTGCGGCTGACGGTGAAGCGCATGGAGTGGGACAACAACATCCTGGAATTCATGGCCATCGGCACCGGCATCGTCCATGCCAAGGGCCATCCCGGCTATAAGGGGCCGAAGGGGCAGCCCTTCACCTCGGACCTGTCGGGCCAGGATTTCTGGACCCTGCTCCAGGCCGGCTATCGGCCCCTGGAGATGGTGATGGGCAGCTGCGTCTATCATGTTGCGCATCAAGGTTTGTTCCAGTCGTTGGGGCAGGTCGGGCGCAATGTGGAGATGACGAACTTCTCCCAGGCGCTGTACGATGCGCGCGAAATCGCGATGGAGCGGATGCAGCACGAGGCGATCCAGGCCGGGGCCGAGGGCGTGGTCGGGATGCAGTTGCACGAGGGTTCGCACAACTGGCAGCCGCACGTGATCGAGTTCTTCGCCATCGGCACCGCCGTCATGCCGATCTCGACCGAGCTCGACCCCTCGGTCATCCCCGACCCGCAGCTCGTCCTGTCGGTCAACAGCTAATTCTTGGCAACAGCTAAAGCAGGATCACAATCATGAGCATTTTCGGACGCATAGCGGACCTGTTCCAGGCCAAGACCCACAAGCTCCTCACCGCGCTGGAGGATCCCAACGAGACGCTCGATCTATCCTACGAGAAGATGATCACCGGCCTGCAGGAGACCAAGCGCCACCTGGCCGACGTGGTCGCCCAGCAGCATTCGCTGGAGCGCCAGATCGTGAGCGTCGACAAGGAGATCGCCCAGACGATCGATGACGCCCGCGTCGCCGTCGCCAACGGCCGCGACGACCTGGCCCGCGCTGCGCTGGTCCACAAGCAGGATGCGCAGCACAAGCGCGCGGTGCTGGAACATGCCCTGGCCGCGATTGTGCCTCAGGTCGACAAGCTGGTCGGCTATGAGCAGAAGCTTGCGGCGCGGATCGAGCAGTTCCGCACCGAAAAGGAAGTGATGAAGACGACCTACACCGCCGCCCAGGCGCAGGTGAAAGTCACCCAGTCGCTGACCGGCATCGGCAATTCCATGAGCGGGGTCGGCGATGCCATGCGCCGCGCCGAGGACAAGGTGCTGGGCATGCGCGACAAGGCCGACGCCATGGACGGCCTGATCCAGAGCGGCGTCCTGGAAGACCCGCTGGACAAACGCACCTCAGCCCAGCGCGAGCTGGCTGCGCTCAAGGCCACCAACGCGGTCGAGGACGAGCTGGCGCAGCTCAAGGCCGAAACCCAGAAGGCGCTGCCGCCGCGATAAGGAAGTAGGGCGGAAAGGCGCAGCGTATTCCGCCAACGCGTCTCTTCACCAGCACGGATGCCGCGCCATGCGAGGCTGGCGGATTACGCTGCCGCTAATCCGCCCTACGCGTTTTTTGCGCGTCAAATTCCAGCTCTCCCCAGCCGGAATTTCGTTCCCGCACTGTCCCTGCGGGGCGATGGAACTGAATCGCGTCTACGCGGATTATTCAGCATCTAATTTACGGGCTTTAGAGACACTCAACCGGTTGCAAGGCACGGAAAAGGATTTGGTTACTGCCTTGTAATCGCTTCTATTTTTGAACGATCCGCACCTCGGCGGCCGTAACGATAGAATTGCATGGGACATGAATGATGAGCATCGGTGACCCTTCCAACGAGACCCAGCATCTGGCGAAGACACCTACCGGAATCAGCGGACTTGACGAACTCACCCTCGGCGGTTTGCCGACCGGGCGCCCGAGCTTGCTGTGCGGTGCTGCCGGCTGCGGCAAGACGCTGTTTGCCATGACCTTCCTGGTCAACGGCGCGACCCGGTATGGCGAGCATGGCGTGTTCATGAGCTTCGAGGAGCGCGCGGCCGACCTGTCGGCCAACGTCGCCTCGCTGGGCTATGACGTCGAGCATCTGATCGAAGCCAAGAAGCTCGCCATCGACCATGTGCGGATCGAGCGGGCCGAGATCGAGCAGAGCGGCGAATACGACTTGGAGGGCCTCTTCGTCCGGCTGAACTATGCGATCGATTCGGTCGGCGCCAAGCGCGTGGTGCTGGATACGATCGAGGCCCTGTTCTCAGGCTTCACCGACACCGCGATCCTGCGCGCCGAGCTGCGCCGGCTGTTCGCCTGGCTGAAGGACAAGGGCGTCACCGCGGTCATCACCGGTGAGCGCGGCGACGGCCAGCTGACCCGCTACGGCATCGAGGAATATGTCTCCGACTGCGTGATCCTGCTGGATAACCGGGTGCAGGAGCAGGTGACCACGCGGCGCTTGCGCGTCGTCAAATATCGCGGCTCGGCCCACGGCACCAACGAATATCCCTTCCTGATCGACGATGAGGGCATCAGCGTTTTGCCCATCACCTCGGCCGGGCTGGGGCATCCGATTTCGGATGAGGCGGTCGCGACCGGTGTGCCGGGCCTGGACGAGATGCTGGGCAAGGGCGGCTTCTATCGTGGCTCCAGCGTCCTGATCTCGGGCCTGGCGGGCAGCGGCAAATCGACATTCGGCGGGTCGTTCGTCCAGGCGGCCTGCGCCCGCGGAGAGAAGGCGCTGTATTTCGCCTTCGAGGAATCGCCGGAGCAGATCGTCCGCAACATGCGGTCGGTTGGGATCGAGCTTCGCCAGTATGTCGAAGCCGGCCTGCTGCAATTCGAGGCGGCGCGTCCCAGCCTTTACGGTTTCGAGATGCATCTGGCGCGAATGAACCGCGACATCGAACGGTTCACGCCGTCGGTTCTGGTGGTCGATCCGATCTCGGCCTTCCGCGGCCCCTCAACCGAAATCCATGCGACCTTGGTTCGGCTGGCGGACATCTGCAAGACCAAGGGCATCACCGCGATGTTCACCAGCCTGTCGGCGACCTCCGACATGATGGATGAGAGCGAACGCAGCGTGTCGTCGCTGATGGATTGCTGGATATCGCTGCGCGATGTCGAGGCCAGCGGTGAGCGCAACCGGGTGATGTATCTGCTGAAGTCGCGCGGCATGAACCATTCAAAGCAGCTGCGCGAATACCGCCTGACCGACAACGGCATCGTCATGATCGATGCCTATCTCGGCCGGGACGGCGTGCTGACCGGCAGCGCCCGCGCGGCCCAGGAGGCACAGGACCGCGAACAGGAACTGGCGCGGCGGCAGAATATAGAACGGCGCCGCCGCGAACTGGCGCGCCGCCGCGCCGCGACCGAACGGCAGGTGGCCGAGCTGATGGCGGCGCTGGAATCCGAGGAAACCGAAGTCTCTACACTCATCGAGCAGGAGGAAGCGCGCGAGAGCGCGCTGGAGGCCGACCGAGTGACGATGGCGCAACGCCGGGACATCAGGAAATGAGTGGCGATATGAACGACGGCCTGCCTCATGACGAGGCGGTGGCCGGCAAATACAATCTTCGGCTGTATGTCGCGGGCCAGACGCCGAAATCGCTGACCGCGATCGCGAACCTGAAGCGCATCTGCGAGGAAAATCTGGCAGGCCGCTACACGATCGACGTCATCGACCTGCTGGTGACGCCGCAGCTTGCCGAGGGCGACCAGATCGTCGCCGTGCCGACCTTGGTGCGCCGGCTGCCGCCGCCCATCAAACGCATCATCGGCAACTTGTCGGACACCGAGCGTGTTCTGGTAGGGCTGGATATCCGGCCGAAGGGATAATGACATGACAAGCGAAGCCCCGCGGCCCCCGGACGATGACAGCCGTTACAAGCTGCGCCTGTTCATCACCGGCACGACCCCGCGCTCGACCCGCGCGATCGAGAACATGCGTCGGATCTGCGAGGAGAAATTGCAGGGCCGCTACGATCTCGAGGTTGTCGACGTGTACCAGAACCCCGAGGCCACGCGGGAATTGCAGGTCGTCGCGACACCGACATTGGTCAAGATATTGCCGGAGCCGCTGCGGCGGATCATCGGCGATCTGTCGGATGAGGAGCGCGTGCTTGCGGGCCTGGATCTGATCCAGGTTCCGACGAGCCGTCCTTAAGGACGATGACCAGGCAAACCGACATCGATGAACGGCCGCGCGCCGAGGAGATCGCTGCCCTCGAGGCGCGCCTGCGCGAGGCCGAGGAAACGCTCGACGCGATCCGCAACGGCGAGGTCGATGCCCTGGTCGTCGGCGGCCCCGACGGGCAGAAGGTCTATACGCTGGAGAATGCCGACCGGCCGTATCGCGTGCTGGTCGAGCAGATGCAGGAAGGCGCCGTCACCTTCAGCGAAGACGGCATCGTGCTCTATTGCAACGAGCGCTTCGCCGCGATCGTCGAGGCTCGGCGCGAAAAGATCATCGGCCAGAGCGTGGAGACATTCTTCAGCCCGGGCGAGCGCGCCGCGCTTCACGCATTGATGAAGCGTGACCGGGGCGATGCCATGTCCGCCGAGTTTACCCTGCGGTCGGGCGGGGGCCGCGACGTTCCGGTCAACATCTCGCTGGCCGGGCTGACGGTCGAAGAGGGCGGCCAGGGCATTCTGTGCGCGATCGTCACCGACCTCACCCACACTCTGCGGCGCAGCCATGAGCTGGCCGCCGCCAACGCTCTGCTTGCCCGCGAAATCGATGACCGCAACCGCGCGGAGGAAAGCCTCACCGTCGCGCTCGACGCCGCCGGCATGGGCAGCTGGGACTTCGACCTCGTGACCGATACGTCGCGGCGTTCCCTCCGCTACGACCAGATATTCGGCAATAGCGAGAGCGGCGCCGCGTTCGGCCTGCACGCGGCGTTGCGGCAGTTCGTGGTGGAAGACCGCGCCGTTGCCGCCAAGGCTTTTGCCGATGCCGAAACCGGCGGATCGATCGATATCGAGGGCCGCATCCGGCGCACCGGCGACGGCGCCGTCCGCTGGGTCCATATCAAGGGGCGCACCTATTACGAGGCCGGGCAGCCAGTGCGCATCGCCGGCGTCATTTCCGATATCACCGAAAGCAAGGCGGTCGAGGAGCAGCTGCGCCAGGCCCAGAAGATGGAGGCCGTCGGCCAGCTGACCGGCGGCATCGCCCATGATTTCAACAACCTGCTGATGATCATCGGCGGCAGCCTGGATCTGATCTATCGCCGGTCGGCGCAGGACGCTGGGGCGGTCGCGCTGCTGGATGCCGCCCGCCAGGGCGTGGCCCGCGGCGCCAAGCTCAATCAGCAGCTGCTGGCCTTTTCCCGGCGCCAGGACATGCGGACCGAGGCGATCTGCGTCAACGACCTGATCCCGGATTTCGAGCATCTGCTGGACCGCGCGGTGGGTGAGACAGTCGAGGTCAAGGTCACGACGGAACCGGTCCTGTGGTATTGCAGCACCGATCCGCATCAGCTGGAAACCGCGATCCTCAACCTGACGATCAATGCCCGCGACGCCATGCCGAACGGCGGCATGCTGACCCTTTCGACCGAAAACATCGCGGTCGGGCCGGCGGTCGCCGCTACCCGAGGCGCGGTGCCCGGCGACTATGTCCTGGTCTCGGTCCGTGATACCGGCATCGGCATGCCGCCCGAAATCGTGTCGCGCATATTCGAGCCGTTTTTCACCACCAAGGAGGTCGGCAAGGGCACCGGCCTGGGGTTGAGCCAGGTCTATGGCTTCGCCAAGCAGTCCGGGGGCTTCGTTACGGTGGACAGCGCCGAGGGGCAGGGGACGACCATATCGATCTACCTGCCGCGCACCGATCCGATCGATCCGGCGATAAGGCCCGAATGGGCCCATGTGGACCCTCCCGCCGGGAAGGGCACGGTCCTGGTGGTCGAAGACGACAACGGTGTGCGCGCGACGACGAGGGCCCTGTTCGAGGATCTGGGCTACGCGGTGACCGAGGCCACCAGCGCTGCCGCGGCCTTGATCATCGTGGAGCGCGACGAGCCGATCGTACTGGTCTTCACCGACGTCATCATGCCGGGCGGCATGAACGGCGTCGAACTGGCGAACGCAATCACACTCCGCCGCCCCGACCTGCCGGTCCTGCTGACCTCAGGCTATACCGCGCAACGCCTGATCCCGGACGCCGTGGCCCGCGTATGGCCGATCCTGCGCAAGCCTTACAGCCAGGCGGACCTGTCGCAGGCCGTCGGCGATCTGCTGGATCGGGCCGCGCGATAGGTGTTACGAGACCAGTCGGGCAGGCACCTTTTGAGTTGCCAATAGCTTAACCGCTTTTTTGTCGAATGAGACAAAGCACTCTGCGCCCAGCCAAGCGCCCTCGTAGGCAATGACGCCATCGGCGAAGTCACCCCCAGCATCCAGCATGGCCAGCCCAGCCTCAGCTGCCTGATTTGGCGTCACAACAGTAGGACCACTGATGAGTACGCGGATCGCGTTTGCAATCATGTTATGTGAAATCTTGTAGTGTTGCGACAACACCCAAGCGAGCTCACACAATACTGTCGTCGGCAGCACGATTTTGTCAGCGTTTGCCAGTTCTGCTTGCGCTAGTTCCGCTTGTTTTTTGTCGTCGCCGACAATGGCCCGGACGAGTAGGTTGGTATCGGCCGTTATCTTCAACGCTTGCCGGCCCAGCCATCGGCGATAGCTTCATTGATCTCGTCGATTGTCAACTTCGGTCCGTTTTCGTTTTTTAGAAGGCCGAAAACATCCGAAATGTGACCGGTTGGCCGCGCCGCCCTGACTTCGATCTTGCCGTTCGGGAGTTTGTCCACGGAGATTTTTTCGCCCGGCTGAATACCGAGATGCTGCAAAACATCCTTCCGAAGTGTCACTTGGCCTTTGGCGGTCACTGTAAGCAAACTCATGGTGCATCCGATCTTTTGCTTGTCTACATGTAAGGTGAAACTGCCTTACCGGCAAGCGTCTGTACCCAAAAATCTGCCGAGGATAGACCTTCCACCGGCTGCCCCTATATACACAGCCGACCATGACCATCCCCACCGATACCGATCTCGAGGCTTTGCGCCGCAAGCTGGGCTTTCGGGCCTGGCATCGCGGGACGCGCGAGGCCGATCTGTTGATCGGCAGCTTTGCCGACCTGCATCTGCCGGAATTCGATGCAGTGGCGCTCGCCCAGTTCCAGGCGCTGCTGAAGGAGAACGACCCGGACATCTATGACTGGATGACCGGGCGCACCCCCGTGCCGCCCGAGCATGACAATCCGGTCACCGTGGCCCTGCGCCAGTTCAAGTTTCCATCCGCCTCATGAGTAAACCGCCCAAACTCGGCGCGATCGAAAAAATCGCGCCCGAGATTCCCGATTTCGACTTCACCCCCGGCCGCAAGCTGATCCTTGCCGGCGCGCCGGAGGGGCATGATGCGCGGCTGCTGACGGCTCTGATCGCGCGGGAGCAGCGTGACCTCTTACATATCGCGTCGGACGACGGGCGGATGGCGCGGCTGTCGGACCTGATTGCCTTCTACGATCCGTCGCTCGAGATCGTGACTTTCCCGGCGTGGGACTGCCTGCCTTACGACCGGGTGTCGCCCAACACCGAGATCGTCGGGCAGCGTATCGCCGCGCTGGCCAAGCTGATGACGCCGGCCAGGAAGCCGCGCCTCATCATCGCCACCGTGAACGCCGTCGCCCAGCGGGTTCCGCCGCACGCCATGGTCAAGACGGCTGCCTTCAATATCGCGGTCGGCGACCGGGTCGATATCGAGGTGATGCAGCTGTTCTTCGCCGAGAACGGCTATAACCGCGCCGAGACGGTGCGGGAGGCCGGGGAATATGCCGTGCGCGGCGGCATCGTCGACCTGTTTCCGCCCGGCTTCGAGGAGCCGGTGCGCATCGACCTGTTCGGCGACGAGGTCGAGAAAATCCGCAATTTCGACCCGATGTCTCAGCGTTCGACCGGGGAGCGGGACCGGCTGGCGTTGCAATCGATGGTCGAGTTCACACTGGACGAGGCCTCCATCGCCCGGTTCCGCACCGGCTATCGCGAGCTGTTCGGCGTCGTCGCCGGCGACCCGCTCTATGAGGCAGTCAGCGCCGGCCGGCGCTATGCCGGCATGGAGCATTGGCTGCCGCTGATGCATGAGCGGATGGAGACGCTGTTCGACTACCTGCCGAAAGCGATGCTGTCGCTCGACCCGCAGGGCGACGAGGCGTTCGATGCCCGCTTTGCCCAGATCGCCGATTTCTACCAGGCGCGGCTCGACCTCCAGGCGACCGAGGCCAAGACCAACAACGCGGTCTATCGCCCGCTGCCGCCGGACCGGCTGTACCTGACCCGCGACGAGCTGGATAGCCGGCTCAATGAGCGCTCGACGCTCCGCCTGTCCGCCTTCGGGGCGATCGAGGGCGACCGCAACAGCATCGACGGCGGCGGCAAGCGCGGCCGCGATTTCTCGGATGTGCGCTCGACCCAGGCGGCCGAGCTCTACGACATCATCAAGGACTATCTGGATTTCCATCGCCACGACGGACGCCGTGTCCTGATCGCCGCCTACAGCCAGGGTTCGCGCCACCGGCTGCTCTCGGTGCTGGCCGAGCGCGGCCTCACCCGGCTGGTGCCGGTCGACGGCTGGGCCGATGTCCAGAACCTGCCCAAGGCCGAGACCGGCGTGGTCGTGCTGGCGCTGGAGACCGGCTTCACCACCAGCGATGTCTGCTTCGTGTCTGAGCAGGACATTCTGGGCGACCGGCTGGCCCGGCCGCAGAAGAAGCGGCGCCGTAGCGACAAGTTCACCATCGATGTCGGCGAACTGACCGACGGCGACCTGGTGGTCCATGCCGAGCACGGCATCGGCCGCTATGCCGGCCTGGAGACGCTGCAGGTCGGTGGCGCGGCGCATGATTGCGCCCGCATCGTCTATGCCAATGACGACAAGCTGTATGTGCCGGTCGAGAATATCGACGTGCTGTCGCGCTATGGCTCCGAGGAAACCGCGGCGGTGCTGGACCGGCTGGGCGGCGCGGGCTGGCAGGCGCGCAAGGCCAAGGTGCAGAAGCGGCTCAAGGACATGGCCGAGCAGCTGCTGAAGATCGCTGCCGCCCGCATGCTGCACACCACCGAGGCGCTGAGCCCGCCGACTGGCCTTTATGAGGAATTCGCCGCCCGCTTCCCTTATCCGGAGACCGAGGATCAGCTCCGCGCGATCGAGAATGTGATCGAGGATCTGGGTTCCGGCCGGCCGATGGACCGGCTGGTCTGCGGCGATGTCGGCTTCGGCAAGACCGAGGTCGCGCTGCGCGCCGCCTTCGCCGTGGCGATGAGCGGCATGCAGGTGGCGGTGGTGGTGCCGACCACCTTGCTGTGCCGCCAGCATTTCAAGAATTTCCAGCGCCGCTTCGCCGGCCTGCCGTTGCGCATCGAACAGCTGTCGCGCCTGGTCACCGCGTCGGACGCCAAGGCGGTGAAGGAAGGGATGGCCGACGGCAAGGTCGATATCGTCATCGGCACCCATGCGCTGCTCGGCAAGGCGGTGAAGTTCCAGCGGCTCGGCCTGCTGGTGATCGATGAGGAGCAGCATTTCGGCGTCAAGCAGAAGGAAAAGCTGAAGGAGATGGGGGAGGGGGTGCATGTGCTGACCCTCACCGCCACGCCGATCCCGCGCACCTTGCAGATGGCGCTGGCCGGTGTGCGCGAGCTCAGCCTCATCACCACGCCGCCGGTCGACCGGCTGGCGGTGCGCACCTTCGTGCTGCCCTACGACCCGGTGGTGATCCGCGAGGCGATCATGCGGGAGCAGTTCCGCGGCGGCCAAACCTTCTATGTCTGTCCCCGCCTGGAAGACCTGCCCAAGGTCGAGCAGCGGCTGCGCGAGCTGGTGCCTGAGATCAAGATGGTCACCGCTCACGGCCAGCTTCTGCCGGCCGATCTGGAGGCGCGGATCAGCGCCTTCTATGACGGCGAATACGACATGCTGCTGGCTACCAACATCGTGGAATCAGGCCTGGACCTGCCGCGCGCCAACACGATGATCCTGCACCGCGCCGACATGTTCGGCCTGGCCCAGCTCTATCAGCTGCGCGGCCGCATCGGCCGGGCCAAGCTGCGCGGATACTGCTATCTGACCCACAATCCCGGCCAGATGCTGACCAAGGCGGCCCAGCAGCGGCTGCAGCTGATCGAAACCTTGGACAGCCTGGGCGCGGGCTTCACCCTGGCCAGCCACGACCTCGACCTGCGCGGCGCCGGCAACCTGCTGGGCGAGGAACAATCCGGACATATCAAGGAGGTAGGCGTCGAACTTTACCAGCAGATGCTGGAAGAGGCGGTGGCCGCGGCCAAGGCCGGCCTCGGCGAGGACACCATGCCGGTCGAGCAGTGGACGCCGCAGATCAATATGGGAATTCCGGTATTGATACCAGAGGTTTATGTCTCAGAGCTGAATGTCCGACTGAACCTCTACCGTCGCCTCGCCGACCTGACTACGCGGGAAGAGCTCGATGCCTTCGGGGCCGAGCTGATCGATCGCTTCGGCCCGTTGCCGCCGGAGGTTGAGAACCTGCTCGAAACCTTTGTGATCAAACAGCTTTGCCGGTCCGCCGGTGTCGAAAAGCTGGATGTCGGCCCGAAGGGCGCGATGATCACCTTCCGCAACAACGAGTTCAACCATGTCGACCAGCTGATGGCCTGGGTCATGAAGCAGGCCGGCACGGTGAAGATCCGGCCGGATCAGAAGCTGATCTACTCGCGGGCCTGGGAACAGCCGGACAAACGGCTCAAAGGTGCGCGCGGGCTGATGGGGGAACTGGCACTGCTGGCGGCTTGATAGATCGCGCCAAGTTCCGGACTGACGGACACGTTTTTCGGACCCTTTCATGCCGTCCGGGACTATAAATGGGTTTCCGCCCCGCGAGCGGCGGGGCCCATGGGGCGGCCGCCGGCCCCGTCCGCGATCGACAGAGCCGATGATCGTTGTTCACCACCTCAATCAGTCACGTTCGCAAAGAGTGTTATGGCTGCTCGAAGAACTCGGGCTCCCGTATGAGATCGCGTATTATGAACGCGACGACCGTAATATGGCGCCGGAAGCGCTTCGCGAGATTCACCCGCTCGGGAAATCCCCGGTTGTTCGAGACGAGGGGCGCGTAGTCGCGGAGTCCGGGGCGATCATCGACTATATTGTCCGTCGCCACGGCGGCGGTCGCTTGCGTCCCCCTGAATCGGACGCCCTCTACGACGACTATGTTTATTGGCTGCATTATGCCGAGGGGTCAGCCGTTACCCCGTTCATAATCATGCCGATCGCACAGAGCTTCGGCAAAATGGCCGCTCCGCTTCGCAGGCGCGTTGATTGGGAAATGGCCCTCAATCTAAGGTTCATCGACCAGAGCTTATCGAACAGGTCCTATCTTTTGGGCGACGATCTGACAGCGGCCGACATTCAGATGAGTTTCGTAGGCGAGTTGGCGGCCGCGGGCGCAAATATCGGCGAATATCCAAATATCGACCGTTGGGTAAGGCGCTTCCAGGATCGCACCGCCTACAAAGCCGCGATCGAACGAGGCGGCTATTACAAATTCCAGCGCTGAGGCGCTGGATCGAACAGAGCGGTCGACGCCGAGCTTCAGGGCTTCATCATGCCGCCGTGGTACACTGCTATTTCGCGTTCTTGGTTCTTTTCTTAGGCCTGGGCGGGGGCATCTCCCCGGTAGCCGGGTGTAAGCCCAACATCACTGTCAGCCGCGCCGCTACCTGAAAAATGATCTTGATCCATTCAGACTTGGATAGGAAGCGGCCGACGGTGCCAATTCCATCCGCTCAAATATCGTCGTCGGATCTCGACGGGTTGATGCAGGCGCTCGACGTCGAGCTCGTTGCGCTGACTGAGCTTCGCGTACCGCCGGGATATCGCGCGGAAATGGGGAAAATCGACGTCCCAGCGATCCATTACAACCTGTACGGATACGGCCGGATATCGGTCGGCGGTGGCCCATTCTATCCCCTGAAACCCCACCTTCTGGTTATCGTCCCGCCGAAAACGCCCTTCACCATAGAGGTGGATGGAGATGGGCCGGCGCTGAGATCGATCGGTCCAGATTGCTGGAAGCGCGACAAAGAGCACGGGATTCTGCGGATTTCGGTTCCGAACGAGATTGGGGAAGTCGTTCAGATTTGCGGCTTCTTCAACGCGTCTTTCGGTCCGATCGTCGGTCTGTTTCGCGATCTGGCGGTACCGGTTCTCGAGCAGTTCGAGCCGGACGACAGGGTCGATCAAAAGCTGAGTGAAGCTATGTCCGAGCTCCTGTCTCAGGAGATCGGGACCGGGGCGATGACCGCGGCTTTGCTGAAGCAGGTCATCATCGCATTGATCCGGCGCTCGGTCGGCTCTTCCGACAATTGGGCCGAGCGGTTCGCGATTTTGCGGGATCGACAGATAACCCGCGCGTTCGCCGATATGGTGGCGCGGCCTGGCGCCGCCCACACCGTCGCCAGCCTGGCCGATCATGCGCGCCTCAGCCGGTCCGCGTTCATGTCGCGTTTCGTTGCCGTCATCGGGCATTCGCCGATGACGGTCTTGCGAGCCTTGCGGATGCGACAGGCCGCGTCCGACCTGAAACCGACCGCCAATTCCGTCGAAGCGATCGCACGTAGCGCGGGCTACGAAAGCCGGTCCAGCTTCGTCCGCGCCTTCAAAAAGACCTACGGCCAGGACCCTACCGAATATCGCGCGACCGGCCGCCGGCCACGCGCGCTGGTTGCGGAAATATAGAACTTCGAGGCAATGTCATGTCGCTGGAAGCGCAACTCGCCGCATTCAAAATCTCATCGCAGGCGGCCGATCCTGTGGCGGTCTCCGATTTGCTGGCAGCGGAGGCCCGCTCCCGCCCGCTCAAAGTGGGCGATCGCGCGCCATCCTTCACGCTCCGGGCCTATCAGGGCCTTTTAGTATCATCGGGTGACTGCCTGAACCGGGGGCCACTCGTGATCACCTTTTATCGCGGCCTGTGGTGCCCCTACTGCCAGAGCGATCTGCAAAGTTTCGATGACGCGTTCGACCGCATCAGAGATCTCGGCGCATCGTTCCTCGCGATCTCGCGTCCTCGACAACCCGGTTTGGACACGCCAGCCGACCACGGCCTGTACCTCAGATTTCCAATCCTGGAAGATGTCACGGGTGACGTCGCGGTGCGGTTCGGCCTCCGCTGGTCTTCCGATGATATCCAAGTGATCGAAGAGGTATTCGGTCACGATGTCGGGAATTTCCGTGACCCCGAACCCTGGATTACACCAATGCAGGCAAGGTTTGTCATCGACCGGGACGGCACAATCGTCCACTCCCAGATCGCGTTTGACTATCGGCAAAGCTCGAATTCGGCCGATCTCATACCTATTCTGGCAGGCCTGCAGCGTTCGGCATAGTGCCGGCAGGTACTTCCGTCACCTTGCCCCTAGCGGAGGAGAGGTGCGTGCGCGCCGCCAGATGCCCGGACTGACGCCGACCATCTTGGCGAAAGTGCGCGTGAAGTGGCTTTGATCGGAAAACCCCGTGCTGTAGGCGACATCGGCCAAAGAGAGGTCGGTTGTCGCCATCAGCGCGCACGCCCGCTCGATCCGCGACTTAAGGTGCCAGCGATAGGGAGATAATCCGGTCGAACCTTTGAATGCGCGGCCGAAGTGGGAATCGGACAAACGGCTGAGGGCGGCCAGTTCGGCAATATGCAGAGGGCGGTCGACGTTCGCCTGAATATAATCCGTCACGCGGCGAAGCTGCCACGGCGCAAGTCGGCTGGGATTCCTCCCAAGTCCCGCTTCCGCAACGGCTTTGGTAACAGGCGCCGCGCAGGCCGGGATTTGGAGCGTCCGGCCGCACGGACAGATTATGAGTTGACCGTCAGGTCCGGCAGCCGCCGGCAATGGAGTTTGGCAAGCCGGCCTCTCGATCGAAAGCTCGAGCTTGCTTGGCTGGATAGTCTTCATGCTGATTGTCGGGCATTTACTGCGAGACCGGGGGCTTTCGCCGGAATGGTGAACGACGATCCGCGCTCGTCGCTCACGTCATAGGGGGGCCCGATCGGCGAGGGTCAACGCGGCGTCTGCCCGGTTGGCGTCGATTTGGATTTCCGGCCTCGAAAACGCGACTCTGGAAGACAGCCGCGCCTCAGCGTTCAGCTGAAACGCCGGATAATATCGGCCAGGCGGTCACAGTATCTCGCGAGGTCCCTTGTCGGCGACGTCGCAATGCCCAGCAAGAGGCCGGATAGGCTGCTTTCCGCGGAGACATACCAGGCGGAGAGCGGACTCGGGAGCATGCCGAAAGCCGCCACCTCGCGCGCGATAGTGATATCCGGCGTCCCGTCGGGCAGCCGCAGCAGGACGGCCAAACCCGCTACCGAGACAGTGTCGGCATCGAAATGGCGTCGAAGCTGCCGCAGCAAGTCGTCCCGCTTGGCGGCATAGGTGCGCTTCAAGCGGCGGAGGTGGCGCAGGTAGTGTCCTTCCCGCATGAATTCCGCCATCGCGAGCTGCACCGAAGGCCCCGGCGGCGGGGCGAGACATGCTGCAACTTCGCCAAAGCGCGTCATGAGGCCGATCGGCGCAACGATAAATCCGAGGCGGAGCGCAGGACTGATCGTCTTGCTGAACGAACCGATGTGAATGACGCGGCCATCCCGATCGAGCGATGCGAGCGCCGGTGCGGCGCGACCCGCCAATTGCAGCTCGCTCAGATAGTCGTCTTCGATCACCCAGGCCTGGTTCGCGGCCGCCCGTTCGAGCAGCCGCAGGCGCCGTTCCAGTGACAAGGTGGTGCCGAGGGGCGCCTGCTGACCGGGGGTCACGACGACCAGCTTGGCGTCCGGGTAGCGATGCAAGCCATGATCGATATCGATGCCGTCCGCGTCGACCGGGGTCGGCGCAAGGGTCAGGTGGCCGAGCTCAAGCCCCTTCCTGGACCAGGGAAAGCCCGGATTTTCGACCAGGGCGATATGCCCGCCCAGGCCGAGAACGCTGAGCGCCAATCCCAGCCCGGCGCCGAACCCGCCGGTCACGATGAGCTGGGACGGCGAGCAATTGATGTTGCGGGCAACGGCGAGATAACCCGCGATTTCCCGCCTGAGCTCCAGCTCGCCGCGAGGATCGGGGTAGAGGGGTGCCGCACTCGCTTCAACCCGGACGGCCTTGGCACGAATGCGTGCGAAGAGCGTTGCGGGAAAGGCGTCCGCCGCCGGGACGCCCATCTGGAAAATCCCAGGCCCCTGGGTCATTTCCCGATACATCTCCAGGAACGATCCGGGGGCCGGCTGAGGCTCGCTCTTCACCGCCGCGCGAGGGCGCGGGGCGACCCTGGTGCCGGTCGCACGGGAGGCGGCGATCAGCTGGGCCGCGCCCAGTTTTGCATAGGCTGTCCTCACAGTGCCCCGGGCGACGCCGAGCTGTGCGGCGAGGTCCTGCCACGAGGGCAGCCGGGCGCCGGGTTCGAGCACCCCGCTTTCGATCGCAGCGGCGATTCCGTGCCGGATCTGCTCGGCGAGCGTCGTCCCGGCGGACCTGTCGATCCTCAGGTTCAGGGGCTTCGTCATGCTGCCCTAGTACACTGTTATTTCCCGTTCTTGGTTCTTTTCTTGGCTCAGAGCAAGGGCATCTTCCCGAGGAGCGGAGGGGGAAGACAGATGACCAAGGAGACGATCCACATGAAAGCGATGGTTGTGACGGACCAGGCGGCAGGAAAAGCCGGCATGAAGTTGGCCGAGCGGCCCATGCCGCCGGCGGCGATAAACGACGTCATCGTTCAGGTTCATGCGGCGGGATTCGTCCCGACAGAGATGGATTGGCCCTCGACCTGGACCGATCGCGCCGACCGTAACCGGACCCCGTCGATCCCCGGCCACGATCTGGCCGGCGTGGTCAGCGCGCTGGGCTACGGCACCACGGGACTGTCAGTCGGACAGCGGGTGTTCGGCCTCGCCGACTGGCATCGCGACGGCACGCTGGCGGAGTATGTGGCCATCGAGGCCCGCAACCTCGCGCCGTTGCCGGGCGACGTCGACTTCACGGTGGGCGCAAGCCTGCCGATCTCCGGCCTCACCGCATGGCAGGGCCTGTTCCAGCACGGCCGTCTTCAGGCAGGGCAGAGCGTCCTCGCACACGGCGCGGCCGGCGCGGTCGGTTCGATGGTGGTGCAGCTCGCACGCGAAGCCGGCGCTTATGTCATCGGCACCGGACGCGCAGCCGACCGTCAGAAGGCGCTCGACTTCGGGGCGCAGACGTTCGTCGACCTCGACAACGACACGCTGGAAGACGTCAGCGGCGTCGATCTGGTGTTCGATGTCATCGGCGGGGACATCCAGAAACGCTCCGCAGCCCTGATTCGCGCCGGAGGAACACTGGTGTCGATCGTCGGGCCGGCCGAGGCGCGGCCCGCCGATGGCCTGGCGGTCGATTTCGTCGTCGAGGCCGATCGGTCCCAGCTGATCGAGATTGTCCAGCGCGTGCGGGACGGGCGGCTGCGCACGAATATCGGCAACGTGTCGACGCTCGACGATGCCGGCGCCGCCTTGAACCCTACCGTGCGACGCAAGGGGAACACGATCATCCGGGTTCGTCCGTGAGCAACACGCGCCTTTCAACCGATACCGACAGGAGACTACCGATGTCCGATTCTTTCCCGCTTCCGACAAAGCCCGAAGGCGTTATCCCGTCGCTGGTCGAGCGGTTCAACGCCAGGAACGTCGAGGCGATGATGGCCTTGTACGCACCGGAAGCCGTGTTCGTCGCGAATGACGGGCGAACCGTCACCGATCGCGCCGAGATGGCCGCCCAATTCCAGCGCGACATGAGTCTCGGCCTGCCGCTGAAGGCCAATGTGCGCCATGTGTTCGTCGGTGGCGACACCGCCCAGATCGTGGTGGACTGGTCGATTGCCGGCAAAACTCCCGACGGCGAGCAGGTCAATCTCGGAGGCTCGGCAAGCGATATCGTGCGCCGCGGCGCGGACGGCCTCTGGCGCTACATCATCGATAACAATCAGGGGACGGCGGTACGGAAGCCCGCCTGACATATGTGCGTCCGGGCCCTCGGCGATGGCGCCGAGGGCTGGGCGCGCTGTCTGAAATGTGCTGGCCCTATCTGTGAAGGATGGATCGAATGTCCTCGGTTTTTAAACTCACCCTCGTGCTCGTATTGGCAATCGGTACGGCTGCTGCTGCGCCGACCGAAACCGAACGACCGGTCGTGGATTCCGCGGGCAACCTCAGAGTCCCCGAGAATTACCGGGAAAAATATGAATCGCTGGGCACCTGGTCGATCGCGAATAATGAGGGTGTCGGCGCGAAGGAAATGCACGCGGTCTTTGCATCACCGGGTACGGTGGCTGCTTATCTCAAAACGGGCCAATTTCCGGATGGAACGGTCCTGGTTAAGGAAGTTTATGGCGCCGTGACCGACAAGATGACGACCGGAACGGTGAGTCACGCAGATGCCCGAAAGGGGTGGTTTGTCATGGTGCGGGATTCCCAGGGAAGTCATCCCGGCAACAAGCTATGGGGCGATGGTTGGGGTTGGTCCTGGTTTGACGCCGGCAGTCCGGCAAAAACGACGTCCACGGACTACACGAAAGATTGCCGGCCCTGCCATATCCCGGCGAGGAATAGCGACTGGATCTACGTCCAGGGATACCCCGCGCTGAGGAAATGACCATTTTGGCGCGACCTGCATATCACTCGCTTCGAGACGCCTCCGGCACCTTGAAGTTATCCAGCATCAGCCACTGGTCCAGATTGGCGACGATGAGCGGGGTGATGACCGCGTCCAGGCGGCGGACGCTCTGTTCCAGATATTCGTCACCCTTGAGCGAGAAATCGAGCTCGACCGGGGGGAGGCAGTTGAGGGTGAAGGTCGCGCCCCTCACGCGGCGGCAATAGAATGGGCAGATCAGCGCGTTCGTCATCTTGGCGAGGCGGGCGGCGCGGCCGAGATTGCCGTCGAGCCTGAGCGGGCCGCCGAACGATGGGGCGAGCAGTTCGCCGGCGATGTATTCGTCACCGGCCAGAGACAGCGCGCCGTGCTTCTTCAGGGCTTGCATCATCTCCAGGCCGGCTTTCGGGCCGGGACGGATAAGCTGGCCTTCGAAGATGCTGCGGATCGATTCGGCGATCCGGTTGCGATAGGGGTTGGCCAGCGGCTGGACGATCTGGGACGACGTCTCGCCCAGCGACAGCAGCTTGGGGCCGACCAGCTCCCAATTGCCCAGATGCAGGAAGATGCCGATGCGCGGCCGGCCGGTGGCGCGGGCGCCTTCGAGATGCTCCATGCCAACGACGGACATGCGGTTCGACCGCCACAGCCGCCGCAGCACCGAGAACTCGGCCATGCCTCGGCCCATATTGGACCAGAAGCGGCGGACCGTGATGTCGATCTCGCCCGGCGCGGCCAGGTCGGGCCGCAAAACCTTAAGATTATGGCGCACCCGCGCGTCGCGCACCTTGTTACGGGCAGCGAACTGCCGGCCGAGCCATGCGCCGATCGACGAGGTCCATTCGATCGGCAGCAGGCCCATCGTGTGATGCGACAGCAACAGCATGTTGCCGGGCAGCACGACCTTGGTGAAATGCCGCCAGCGTTCCTTGAAAGAGCTGTCAGCCATGGTGGACCGGACATCCCGCCGCGACGGCGGCCTTATCGCTGCCCCTGATTGGGGTGGCATGAGCCGGCAGCGCGCGCGGATCAAGGATCATCGGCAGGCGTTCGCCGGGGCGCAGTGACAGGCGCGACACCGGCTCCACCTTGGCGTCGGGCGCCAGCTTCAGCCGGAAAGACTGGCCGAGCAGCGCGAGGCACAGCACAGCCTCGGTGATGCCGAATTGCAGCCCGGCGCAGACGCGCGGGCCCAGGCTGAAGGGGACGTAGAGATATTTGTCGACCGGCGGTGCGCCGGGCAGGAAGCGCTCCGGCATGAAATGGTCGGGCTTTTCCCAATAGAGCCGGTGGCGGTGGAGCAGCCAGGGGATGACGGCGACGATGGCGCCTTTCTCGACCGTGCGGCTGCGGATCTTCTCGGCCTTGGTCGCCTGCCGGGTCAGCAGCGGGATCGGCGGGTAGAGCCGCATCGTCTCGTCGATCACCGCACGGGTATAGACGAGGTCTGGCACGTCCTTGAGGCTGGGCGGACGGTTTCCGAGCACCTTTTCAAGTTCGGCATGGAAGGCGTCTTCGGCCCAGCCCGCTTGGGACAGCAGGAACCAGCACCAGGCCAGGCAGTTGGCCGTGGTCTCGTGGCCGGCCATGAAGATAACCGAGGCCTCGTTGCGGATCGCCTCGTGGGTCAGCGGCTTGCCGTCGCCGTCCTTGGCGTCCAGCAGCATGCCGACCACCGAATCCTCGGCGTTGCCGCGGCGCGCGCGGGCATTTTCGATCACCTCGTCCAGCACTGCGATGATCCGGTTCTTCGACCGGCGGACGCTGCCCGGCTGCAGGAAGCTGGGGCGGAAATCGGGCATGCCGGCGAAGGAGAGCAGGCTGATCGTGTCGATCTGGCGCTGATATTCGGTGAAGCTCTCGATGATCGCGCGGGCGCTCTTGCGGCCCAGTTCGCGGCCGAAAATGGTGCGGCAGATGACGCCGGCGGTCATCTCCGCCATTTCGGAGAGGGC
>Ga0105238_10001033_pt1 | contig 28272 bp, 34 predicted proteins | sample KBSC34metaG_FD_81526 | JGI IMG/M metagenome (GOLD analysis project Ga0105238, IMG submission 81526) | Corn rhizosphere microbial communities from Kellogg Biological Station, Michigan, USA - KBS C3-4 metaG | ecosystem: Host-associated > Plants > Roots > Rhizosphere > Soil | place: Michigan, USA...
CTGGCAGTTCTGGATCCACACCGAGACGATCGGCAAGATGTGGGGCTGGTTCGAATTCATCTTCAACACGCCCTCGCACCACCGCGTCCACCACGCCACCAACCCGCGCTATCTCGACTCCAACTATGCCGGCACGCTGGTCATCTGGGACCGCATGTTCGGCACCTTCGTCGAAGAGCTTGAGGAAGACCGGCCGCGCTACGGCATCGTCAAGAACATCGGCACGTTCAATCCGCTGAAGGTCGCCTTCCACGAATGGATCGGCATGTTCAAGGATGCCCTGATGCCGGGACTGACGCCTGGCCAGCGTCTCAACTATCTCATCCAGCCACCGGGCTGGAGCCATGACGGCTCGCGCGACACGTCGGAGACGCTGAAGGCCGCTTATGTGCGGAGGAATCCGGGGGAGGCTGGAAGGCCGGGACTGCCGGCGGGCGCCGAGCCGGCGGAATAGCTATTCCGCAGCCTGCGCCTGCGAAGGTAGGCCCAGCCACTGCCTGCAATCGGCCAGGGCGCGCGAGGTGATGGCGTGCCTTTTGGCGACGGTCTTGTCCTTGCCGCGCAGGCGTTTGCCTTCGGTCTTCGGCGCTTCCACCGGCGGGAACAGGCCGAAATTGACGTTCATCGGCTGGAAGGAACGTTTTCCGGGCTCGTCGTCGGAGACGATATGGCCACCGGTGATGTGGTTGAGCAGCGCGCCGAAGGCGGTGGTCGACGGCGGCAGCGAGGGCTGCTGGCCAAGCCGTTCGGCGGCGGCGAAACGGCCGGCGAGCAGGCCGATGGCGGCACTCTCGACATAGCCTTCGCAGCCGGTGATCTGGCCGGCGAAGCGCAGGCCGGGCCGTGATTTCAGCTGCAGCGACGGATCGAGTAACGTCGGCGAGTTGATGTAGGTGTTGCGGTGCAGGCCACCGAGACGCGCGAAGTCCGCATTTTCGAGCCCCGGAATGGTGCGGAAGACGCGCACCTGCTCGGCATGCTTCAGCTTGGTCTGGAATCCGACCATGTTGTAGAGCGTGCCCAGCGCATTGTCCTGGCGAAGCTGCACGACCGCATAGGCCTTGACCGTCGGATTATGGGCGTTGGTCAGGCCCATCGGCTTCATCGGCCCGTAGCGCAGCGTCTCGACACCGCGCTCGGCCATCACCTCGATCGGCAGGCAACCGTCGAAATAGGGCGTGCCTTCCCACTGCTTGAACTCGGTTTTTTGCCCCTCCAGCAGCGCGGCCACGAAGGCGAAATACTGCTCCTTGTCCATCGGGCAGTTGATGTAGTCCTTGCCGGTGCCGCCGGGACCGACCTTGTCGTAACGCGACTGAAACCAGCTCGTGTTCATATCGATCGTGTCGAAATGCACGATCGGCGCGATCGCGTCGAAGAAGGCCAGCGCATCGGCGCCGGTCGCTTCGGCTATCGACTGCGCAAGCGAGGGCGCCGTCAGCGGGCCGGTGGCGACGATCGCCTGGTCCCAGTCCACCGGAGGCAGGCCGGAAACTTCCTCGCGCTGGATCGTGATCAGCGGATGCGCCTCGATCTTTCTCGTCACCGCATCGGAAAAGCCGTCGCGGTCGACTGCGAGCGCGCCGCCGGCCGGTACCTGGTTGGCGTCGCCGGCGCTCATGATCAGCGAACCGGCAAGCCGCATTTCGGCATGCAGCAGGCCGACGGCGTTGTTTTCGGCATCGTCGGAGCGGAAGGAATTGGAGCAGACGAGCTCGGCCAGGCCATCGGTCTTGTGCGCGTCGGTGCCGCGCACCGGGCGCATTTCATGCAGCACGACGGGGACGCCGGCCTCAGCGATTTGCCATGCGGCCTCGGAGCCGGCGAGACCGCCGCCGATGACGTGTAAGGGATTTTTGCTCATGAGCGCCGGAATAATAGCTTGGCGGCCCGATTGCAATTGCCGGGCGGTAACGGGCGCGGCGGCAAGCAAGCGCCAAAAACAACAACACCCGCCGGGGGAGGAGGTCCGGCGGGTGTCGTTTTGGGGGTCGATCCTCGGGAGGAGGTGAAGATCGACCTTATTCGTCATCGCCGGGGAGGAGGTCGGCTTTGACGAAATTCTTTCCGCCGTTTTAGAAGGAGCGAAACCTTCAGGAAGACGAACTTCGTTCGCTTCTAAACAACGCCCGCCGGGGGAGGAGGTCCGGCGGGCGCCGTTTCAGTGGCCAACCCTCGGGAGGAGGTGAAGGTTGACCGTATCCGTCAGGGTCGGGGAGGAGGTCGACCCTGGCGAAATTCCTGGTTAGACCGCCTTGCGGGCGACCATCTTGATCTCGTCGCGAACGATGCCGAGATCATGGAGCTGGCGGTTCGAAAGCCGACCCAGCTCGGTAACGGTGTCGCGGTAGACGCGCCAGTTACGATAGCTGCGGATCAGGTTCATTGTCGTTACTCTCTTCAAAACTGGTTCGGACCATTTGCGGTCCGAAGCGGATTAGACCGCCTTGCGAGCGACGTAGTGGATGTCGCTGCGGCTGATGCCGAGGTCGGTCAGTTCACGGTTCGACAGGCGGCTCAGCTCGGACACGGTGTCCCGGTAGCGGCGCCAGTTGCGGTAGTTGCGGATCAGGTTCATGGTAGTTCTCGTTTCGTCTTTGCTTCGGATCATTCCGTTTGTGTACGAACAGAAAATAGGTGGGATCATATCGGTTTAAAAGTGCCGTTGGCGCATGGCAGCAATGCAAATTGTGCAATGCAGCATTAACGGCCATTCACGCCTGCGTCACAAAGAAGGCCGAATCGGAAAATGCCGCCGCGTCAACGGTTTGGCAGTTCCGGCTAAGGAATTGGCCAGGCTCGGGGGAAAGCATGGCGGGCTACGCGACACGGGTGAGGGCGGATATCGCCCGCTGGCGGGAGGCAGGGCTGATCGATCCCGCCACGGCGGAAGCATTGGTGCGCGATGTTGATTCCAACGAGCGCGCGTCGCTGAGTTTCGGCTCCATCCTGGCGATGATGGCTGCGCTCTTGTTCGGCGCCGCGATCCTGATTTTCGTCGCGGCCAATTGGGAGGTCATCCCCCGCCTGTTACGGGTTGCGGCGCTGTTCGCCGTCATTGTTGCGGGCTATGTCGGCGGCGCGGTGCTGAAGACGCGCGACCATGCCGCGATCGGCGAGGCGCTATGGATCGTTGCCGCCGCGGCCTTCGGCGGAGCGATCGCGCTGATCGGTCAAATGTATCATTTGTCGGGCGATGAGGCCTCGGCGCTGGTGACATGGTGCGCCGGCACGGCGCTGGCAGCGGTGGCATTGCGCTCGAACCCACTCACGGTGGCGGCGGTCGGTATCGCGGATGCATGGTTGTTCCTCAAGGGCTTCGACTTTTTCGGCCGCGCCGAGTTTCTGCATTTCTTCATCGTCATGGCGATCGTGCTGTTTGCCGTTTCGTTCTGGACACGCAACCAGGCCTCGCGTCATCTGATCATCCTGTCGGTGCTTTTCTATCTCGTGCTCCTGGTCGGGGATCACAACACGTTGCGGATCGCCGTTCCGCTGGTTGTCGTCTCGGGAGCGCTGTTCGCCGCAGCGGTCTTTGCGGGCGATCCGATCGACAGGATCCTTCAACTTGGCGGCCGGCTGCCCTTGCACGCCTTGCTCGGCTTCCTCACCGGCATGGCCATGATCCAGTTCGAACTGGCGGACGAAAGCACATACAACAGCGGTTTTGCCATCGCGTCGATCGTGGCGCTGGCCGGCATCGTGGCGGCAATCATATTGGCGGGCCGCGAGAGCAGGGGGCTGCGTTGGCTGGCCTATGCCGGCTTCGCCTTCGAACTCGCCATCATCTACAGCGTCACCTTGCGGTCGATGCTGGATACGGCCGGCTTCTTCCTGGCGGCGGCGGTGCTGCTCGGCATCCTGGCGCTGATCATAATCCGCGTCGAGAAACGCATGAAGGCGCCCGCGGAGAAGGGAGCTGCAGCGTGACCGGCAAGAAACTGATCATCTCGGCGCTGGTGCTGGCGCTCGTCCAGATCGGCTTTCTCAGCTGGATCATCGCCGGTCGCGCCGCCATCCTGCGCAACGGCAAGGAGGTGCTGTTGAAAGTCCAGCCGGTCGATCCCCGCGATCTGCTGCGCGGCGACTATATCTCGCTCAACAACAACATTTCGCAAGTCCCGGTGAAGCTGATCGCCAACATCCCGCAAGGTGCATTTTCCAGCGACGACGGCTCGATCGTGGTGCGGTTGAAAAAGGGTGGCGACGGCTACTGGCAGCCGACGGCAGCCTGGTTCGGCAAGGCGCCGGCTCCGGCCGGCGCGGACGAGGCCGATATCGCCGGACATGTCGCCGCGGGCTGGGATCTTCGCAGCCCAGACATGACGATCGCGCCGGACTATGGAATCGGACGATTCTATCTGCCGGAAGGCGAGGGAATGGCGATCCAGAATGACATGCGCGTGCGGCCGTTCGGCATCAAGCTCGCGCTCGCGGCCGACGGCACGGCGCAGATCAAGGCGCTGATGGACGGCGACAAGACGCTGTTCGAGGAACCGCTTTATTAGGTCGAGGCGCTGGCAGCGGTCTTGGCCGGCCGGTGCCGGCTGAGCCGGAGCAAGACCAGAAACGCGCTGCATGAGCACAGCATCGCGAGGCCAAGCACGGCCTCGCTACCGAAATGCGCCAGCAGTCCGGCCAGCAATGGCGGCGATATGGCGGAAATCAGGTTGAGCGGCAAGGCGATGTTGGAGGCGGCCTGCGCGTAAGCTGCCTGGTCGTAGAAAACCAGAGGTATCGTCGCGCGCGACACGGCAAGAATGCCGCTGCCCAGGCCATAGAGGACGATGAAGCCGGCAATCGACCAATGCGCGCCCTGGCCCGCGATGAGAAGCAGCATGGCGAGCGGCAGCGCCAATCCGGCGAACAGTGCGGTCGTAATCCCGTCCCAGCGTCCTCCGCCCAGAAAATCGAGGCCTCTAGCGCCGACCTGGAGAATGCCCAACATCGAGCCAAAGGCGACGGCCTCTCCGGCAGGAAGTCCCTCGGCCTTGAGAAGTTCGATCAGTACGGCGCTGAAGCCGAACGTGACGAAGGCATTGAGTGTGATTGCTGAAACGATCAGATGGAAGATGCCCGTCGGCACGGCAAGGGCTGTCCCGGTTGCCGGAGCCGTTGACGAGTCTTTCGGTGATGACCGCCGACGCGGTAAGCCGACTGCGTAGAGCGGCAGGCAGACCATGACCATAGCCGCCGCGTAGACAAGGCAAGTCATGCGCCAGCCGATCAGCCCGGACAGGAAGGCGGCCGCCGGCCAGAAGATGCTGCTCGACAAGCCGGTCATCAGCATTAGCACGCCAATGGCGCTCTTGGCGCTGCTGCCGGCAACCTCGTTCAGCATGATGTAGGCCGCCGTCGTCAGCATCGCGCTTCCAGCCGTGCCAAGGATGACCCAGGCCGTGAAATAGAGCACCGGCCCGTGCGAGGTCGCCAGCGCGACGAAGCCCGGAGCGGCAAGGATCGTGCCCATCATCATCACGTTGCGGGCGCCGAAGCTCTTGAAAGCCTTTGCGAGCGGTGGCGCCCACAAGCCCATGACCACATAAAACACCGAATTGCCGGCGAACACCGCCGCGATGCTCATTTGGAGGTCGACGGCTATCTGGCTGCCCACGATGGCCAACAGGCCAACCGAGCCCCAGCCGACTAGCTGCGCAACGGCAAGCACGATCAGGGTTCGAACGATGGTCCTATCCAGAATTGTGATGCGCATGCGGTTTGCCGGTCGACAACAGCAGGCGTGCTAGCAGACTGTCTATGTCGGTTTGATGACTGCCAGTTGAGAGAAGAGGTTTGGCGCCCGTCCTGCTTAGCCAAGGCTTCGGAGGACACCTTCGGCTCTTAGAGCCTCAGGTGGTGGCTCGCCATCCGAAGCTCGCAGAGCGAGGGGTGGTGCGGATGAAGGGACTCGAACCCCCACGCCTTTCGGCACTGGAACCTAAATCCAGGGCGTCTACCAATTCCGCCACATCCGCTTTCCCCGGCAATCCCATGTAGCCATCATTCTGTCAATGTCGGCGCTCAGGTCATGCTTATTCGGCTAAAGCGCGTCGCGTCGAAACGGATTCAGGCGACGCGCTTTAAGTCTTAGTTTGGCGCATGCCTCTCTCCCAAAACCGCTGCGCACTTTTGGGCGACATGCATTCGAGCGAAGATAGTTGAAAATTAGCCTAGCCTGTGACAAAAGGCGTGTCGAATGTGACGGAACGTGAATTTCCGCTTCTGCAAGATGTGAAAAGTTCTAGGAAAAACAAAAACTTATTCCCATCTGGCAAGGCGCAATTCAGGAGAGTTTGAGCCGCATCAGCGGTCAAATCGCCAGGTTCCGTATCAAAAGCCATTTCCGGCAACATCATACCGGCAGGCTGTAAACGGCTAAGACCGTTTGACAGTCTCATTGTGAAACAAAGGTTCTAGGATGCAGGTCACCGAAACGCTCAACTCCGGTCTCAAGCGCGAGATCAAGATCACCGTGCCGGCCGGTGACATGGAAGCCAAGCTGATGGCGCGGCTGACCGATGCCCGCGACAAGGTGCGCATCAACGGCTTCCGCCCGGGCAAGGTGCCGGTCCAGCATCTACGCAAGATGTACGGCAAGTCGTTCATGGCCGAGGTCGTCAACGAGATCCTCAACGACTCGACCCGTTCGATCATCTCGGGGCGTGGCGAAAAGGCCGCCATGCAGCCCGAAGTGATCATGACCGAGGACGAGAAGGAGGCCGAGAAGATCCTGGCCGGCGGCACGGATTTCGAATTCAGCCTCAATTACGAAGTCATCCCGGCGATAGAGATCAAGGATTTCTCCGACATCAAGGTAACGCGTCAGGTCTATGACGTGCCGGAATCGGAAGTCGAGGATCAGGTCAAGCGCGTTGCAGAATCGGCGCGCAGCTATGAACCGAAGACCGGCAAGGCCGCCGAGGGCGACCGCGTCAGCATCGACTATGTCGGCAAGATCGGCGGCGAGGCTTTTGCCGGCGGCGCCGGCACCGACCAGCCGCTGGTGCTCGGCTCCAAGGAGTTCATTCCGGGCTTCGAGGACCAGTTGATCGGCTCGAAGGCCGGCGACGAGAAGCAGGTCACCGTCACTTTCCCCGAAAACTACCAGGCGGCACATCTGGCCGGCAAGGAAGCCACCTTCGACGTCACCGTCAAGGAAGTGTCGGCGCCCGGCGCGCTCGAAGTCAATGACGAGACGGCCAAGAATCTCGGCCTGGAATCGCTGGAGCGCCTGCGCGAGATCGTGCGCGGCCAGATCGAGAACCAGTTCGGCTCGATGACCCGCCAGAAGGTGAAGCGGCAGCTGCTCGACCAGCTCGACGCATCCTACTCGTTCGAGGCGCCGTCGAAGCTCGTCGAGGCCGAGTTCAACAACATCTGGGCTCAGGTCAACCGCGACCTCGAAGCCGCAGGCCGTACTTTCACCGACGAAGAGACGACGGAAGAAGAGGCACGCGCCGAATATATGCGCCTTGCCGAGCGCCGCGTGCGCCTCGGCCTGGTTCTGGCCGAGATCGGCGAGAAGGCCGGCGTTACCGTGTCGGACGAGGAACTGCAGCGCGGCCTGTTCGAACAGGTGCGCCGCTTCCCGGCCAACCAGCAGCAGGAAGCCTTCGAGTATTATCGCAGCAACCCGGAAGCCATCAACGCGCTGCGCGCGCCGATGTTCGAGGAGAAGGTGGTCGACTATCTGCTCGGCCAGATCTCGGTCAACGACGTCAAGGTCGGCAAGGACGAGCTGATGGCCGACGACGAGGAGGCCGAAACCGCGACCAAGGCGAAGCCGGCCAAGAAGGCTTCCGCGAAGAAGGCCGAAGCCAAGGCGAGCGACGCAAAGGCGGGCGAAGCCGCCGATGAGGCGGAAGAGCCGAAGAAGAAGGCCGCGCCGAAGAAGAAGGCTGCCAAGGAAGCCGAGTAACGGTTTCAATATCGCGATTTCGAAGGCCGCCTCCGGGCGGCCTTTTTCGTTGCGGGGCATTTCATTGTGGCGGCGCGGCAACACAGGCAACTTGTCTTGACGGTTTGACGCTGGCGATACCAACCGTTGAACATTATCTGCGCTTCATCGCACCCGCAGGCGTCTGGAGGCATTTGGTGAGGCTGGGGTTGATGATGAGAGACGTGGTCGTTGCCGCGGTGCTCTTGTTCGCCGGCGCCGCCCGGGCCGAGCCGAATCTCGGCAGCTGGAGCGTTGCCGCCGGCGATGATGGCCAGATCACGGCATCGCTCCATGCCAGCAACAAGCTGATCACCGGCGGTGGCGCCCTGGGTTACAGTCCGGTGCTGACTTTGGCTTGCCGGCCCGATCGCGAGCCACGCTGGAGCGAATGGCTCCAGCTCAACGATCCGGTCTCCGCCAGTCGCAAGATCACCATCTCCGTCATTGTCGACGGCGGCGGCAAAACCGATGAAAGCTGGTCGGTCGGTCCGCGTGGCAGAACGCTGGTCAGGGATGGCGACGACGGCATCAAGCGCCTGGTTTCAGCGAACCGGCTGACACTGTCATGGCGCTTCGGCCTGCTGTCGGGACGCGGCGAGGCCGATTTCGAACTCGCGGGTCTCTCCGAGGCGATCGGCCAGATCGCGGCAAGCTGCAAAACCGATCCGCCTTGAGCGTTGCTGACTTTGCCTGGCGCATGTCGTTGTCTCCAGACCGCTGCGCCCTTTGGGCGATAAGTTTTGGAACAAGCCCTGAAGCTCGGATGGCGGCCAGTCGTCCTTGTCATAATCTGATCGAAATGGCCGGAGGCCATCCGCCCGTCACTCATGGCCTAAACCTTCGCAAAGGCTGGCTTTTCTATCCATTGGGATCATTCTGTGGTATGTAGGTGCCGCATTCCACTGAAGAGACGCAGATACTCCGCTCCAACGTGCAGGGCACGCAAGTGGGGCCGGTGTTGGCGCAGATCGTTCCGACGCAAACGAGACCATCAGGGAGGAAATGCGATGCGTGCAATCGCGCTTTTCATCGTCTTGTCCGCCACGACCCTCTTGGCGAGCCCATCGCAGGCGCAGGATGCTGCCGCGGGCGAGAAGGTATTCACCAAGTGTAAGGTCTGCCACATTGCCGACCAGGACCAGAATAGGATCGGCCCGTCTCTGCACGGCGTCATCGGGCGCACTGCCGGCACGCATCCCGACTTCACCTATTCCGCGGCCATGATTGCGGCTGGAAAATCCGGCGTCAAATGGGATGAACCGACCCTGACGACCTACCTTCACGCCCCTCAGGCGATGGTCAAAGGGACGAAGATGACGTTTCCTGGCCTCAAGAACGATCAGGACATAGCCAACGTCATCGCTTACCTGAAACAGTTTTCCAAGTAGGCGGCCGTGCAGGCCCCATTTGGTGGTCGCCCGCTGAAGGAAGAGGGCCGGCAGTCGTGCTGTTGAGATGTCGCGCGCCCCGTGCCGCTACGCCGGCAGCGCAAAGAACCCCAACAGCAGCAGAATGACTATGCCAAGGCCGAGTATGAGAAGCGTCCGCGTATCCATGACGTTCACCTTCGCGCCCTGAGAATACCGAAAAAGAACCTCTCGAGCCAGCATGCTGCCGCGGCTGACCATTAGCCGGCTCCGACAGAGGGCGACAAATCGGGCGTAAAGGAGTATGTTGGCGCCGGTGCAGGTCGCGGTTTGCGTGGCCAGTCACGCAGAGCGGTAGCACCGTGAATCCGCGACCTTGCCGGACCTGATCTGGAGGAACGGTCATGGCAAGCTTTCACGTGATTGCAGGCGCCAGCGAAACGCTGGAGCATACCAGAGTGAGAAAGATCGGCGTTTCCGATCTTTTCGATGCGCTCAGACGCGGTGTCGACGACTTCATGGTCAAACCCTCGCACATTGTGTTTCTGTGCATGATCTATCCGCTCGTCGGCGTGGTGCTTGCCACATGGACATCGGGAGCAAACGCGCTGCCGCTGTTATTTCCGCTCGTGTCCGGTTTTGCGCTGATCGGCCCATTCGCGGCGATCGGACTCTACGAGATCAGCCGCAGACGGGAGGCCGGGCTCGATTCGTCCTGGCGTCATGCGTTCAAGGTCAGGCACTCACCGGCGGTGCCGGCCATCGCCGCAGTAGGAATCATGTTGTTTGCGATCTTCATCATGTGGCTTTTGACAGCAAAGCTTTTCTACGAGCATCTGTTCGGGCCTGAGCCTCCGGCGTCACTGTCCAGTTTCATAACCGAGATATTCGCCACCGGGCGCGGCTGGACGCTGATCGTACTGGGTCACGCGATCGGGTTTGTATTCGCCGTGGTCGTGTTGTGCACCACCGTGGTCGCTTTCCCGTTGCTGCTCGATCGCGACGTCGGCGCCTACGAAGCCATCCACACTTCGGTGCGCGTGGTCCTGACCAACCCGATTGCGATGGCCGTCTGGGGACTTATCGTCGCCATTGGGCTGATCATCGGCTCGCTGCCTGTGTTCGCGGGGCTGGCGGTCGTGCTGCCAATCCTCGGCCATGCCACCTGGCATGTGTACCGCAAGGTGGTGGAGCCGCCGGCCGCCCCAAGACCGGCGAACTGAGCCAAGCCTGTCATGCGCACCGGCGAGAGTGCCGGTGCGCTCAGAAGGCCCGGTGGCTGAACCGCGCCCGACGCGCGCCCGTGGTCAGGTTGCGGAAATCGTTGCCGCTGACATGCACAAGCGTCTTGTGGTCGCCGCCCTCGAAATAGATTTCGGCGGCATCGCCGAGGCTTTCGTCCAAAATGACCGGAACATCATAGGCCGCGCCGATCGGCGGTATGGCGCCGATGTCGCAATCATCGAAGAGCGATACCACTTCCTCCTCGGAGGCGAGCCCGAGCCGCCTATCCATGACGTCCTGCAGCTTGCCGAGTTCGATCCTGTGGGTGCTTGGAACCACGGCAAGCGCATAACCGAGTTCGTGGTGAACGACCACGGACTTCGCCATGATGCTGCCGGGCACGTGCGCGGCAGTAGCGGCCTGCCTGCTGGTCGCAGTTCGATGATGGGCGACGGTGTCGTACGGGATTCCCTTGCCGTCGATAAAATCTCGCAGTCTGTTTGCTATCGTCATTGTCCGCGTCCTTCGCTTGAGTTCACGACGCATTTCGCCACACCAAAATGGGCCGGCGGCCAGTTGCTGCAAGGCACTGGAACCGGCCCGGTTCCGGCTGGTTATGCGTCGGATGGACCCGTTTCGCGTGTCAGGGGCCGGGCCCGAAAAACGCGATGCGGGTCAACAGCGTATAGTCGGCCTCGAAGACCATCATCGTCACGAAGACCAGCACCAGTATCGGCGGCAGGATGATCGCATACATCATCGCCAGCCGCTCCCAGGCCATGTGCATGAAGACGGCGACGATCAGTCCTGCCTTGAGCATCATGAAGATCAGGATCAGCGACCATCTGAGATAGCCGTGGAGGCCGAAATAGTCGACCAGGTAGGAGCATGTGCTGAGAATGAACAGCCACGCCCAGACCACGAGGTAGAGCTTGATCGGGTGCTCCTGATGGACCTCGGCGTGGGCGGCCGCATCCTGCGCATGGGTGGCGTGCAGCGCGTGTTGTCCGAGACCGTTTGCGGTTGCTTCAGCCATGGCTTCCTCTCAACAAAAGTGTGCCTCTCACCAAAGATAGAAGAAGGCGAAAATGAACACCCAAACCAGGTCGACGAAGTGCCAGTAAAGGCCCATGATCTCGACATTCTCGTAACGGCCCCGGCGACTGGTGAAAAACCCGGGTCGTCCGGTGTCGAAATCGCCGCGCCAGACTTTTCGCGCCACGATGATCAGGAAGATGACCCCGATCGTCACGTGCGTGCCGTGGAAGCCGGTGATCATGAAAAAGCATGAGCCGAACTGCGCGGCTCCCCAGGGATTGCCCCAGGGCCGTACCCCTTCGGTGATCAGCTTGGTCCATTCGAAGGCCTGCATGCCGACGAACGTTGCGCCAAGCGCGGCGGTCAAAAGCATCAGGATCGCGGTTTTGCGGCGGTCGCGGCGGTAGCCGAAATTGACCGCCATGGCCATGGTTCCACTGCTCGAGATCAGCACGAAGGTCATGATTGCGATCAGGATAAGCGGGATCTCCTTGCCGCCGATGCGCAAGGCAAAAACCTCGCTCGGATTCGGCCAGGGCACGCGTGTCGACATGCGCGCGGTCATGTAGGAGAGCAGGAAGCAGCCGAAGATGAAGGTGTCGCTGAGCAGGAAGATCCACATCATGGCCTTGCCCCAGGACACGTTCTTGAACGCGCGCTGGTCCGATGCCCAGTCCGTGGCAATTCCGCGCCAGCCTCCGGGGCGATCCAGTTGGCCGGTATGCGTCAGGGTCGTCTGAGCCATCGCCTGCCTCCTAGGTCAGCAATTGCCGGCAAATGTCGATGAAGGTCGCGGCCCAGCCGGCGAGCAAGGCGAAGATGCCGAGCCAGACGAAAAGCAGGAAATGCCAATACATGGCGCAGAGCTCGACGCTGAGGCGAAGTCGCTCCGGCCGCGCTCCGTTCCAGGCGCCGACGCTCGTCCTGCCAAGGCCGAACAGACCGCCCAGTATGTGCAGGCCATGCATTGCGGTGATCAGATAGAAGAAGCTGTTGGCCGGATTGGAGGCCAGCAGATAACCGTCCCCCGTCAGTTGCCGCCATGCCATCAACTGGCCGACGAGGAAGGCAAGCGCGGTGAGCCCAGCCGTGGCAAGGCCTAACCGGACGTTGTCGATCTGGCCCTTACGAACAGCAACCACCGCGCATTGCAGCGCGACGCTGCTCAGCACCAGCACGCCAGTGTTCAGCCATAGCAGGCGCGGCAGCGGCAGCGGCCGCCAGTCCGACAGGCCCATGCGCATGAAATAGGCGCTGGTGAACAGTGAAAACAGGCAACCGACGACGGCGAGGAAGACCCCGAGGCCGATCTTGGCGGTGGGCAGGGCCGACCGATCGAAGCCAACGACGTCTCCGGCCATGCCTTGCTCGAGCCATGGCTTGGCTGTCAGCCGTTGGTGCGAAAGCCACCATCCGACAAAGCCGGCGATCACCAGCAGAAAGACCAGGATGACACTCATGCCGGCTCCCTGGAGGGAGCGAAGGCGCCCGGCACGTTCTGCGGGATGAAGTCCTCCTTGGCACCCGGCACGCTGTAATCATAGGCCCAGCGATAGACGATCGGCAGCTCCTTGCCGAAATTGCCGTGCGCCGGCGGCGTCTGCGGGGTTTGCCACTCGAGCGTCGTTGCCCGCCACGGATTGCCGCCTGCCTCGCGGCCATGCCGGATGCTCCAGATCAGGTTGAACAGGAACACCATCTGTGCGAAGCCGACGATGAAGGCCATGATGCTGATGAACGAGTTCAGATGATGGGCCGATTCCGTCATGATATTCATGTCGGTGAGTTCGGCGTAACGCCGCGGAACGCCCATCAGGCCGAGATAGTGCATGGGGAAGAAGATCAGGTAGGCGCCGACGAAGGTCACCCAGAAATGGAAGCGGCCGAGCGTCTCGTCCAACATTCTGCCGGTGACCTTCGGGTACCAGTGATAAATCGCGCCGAAGATCACCAGGATCGGTGCTACGCCCATGACCATGTGGAAATGGGCGACGACGAACATAGTGTCCGACAGCGGCACGTCGACGACGACATTACCGAGGAACAGCCCGGTCAAGCCGCCATTGACGAAGGTGACGATGAAGGCCAGCGCGAAAAGCATCGGTATGGTGAGGTGGATGTCGCCGCGCCACAGCGTCAGCACCCAGTTATAGACCTTGATCGCGGTCGGCACGGCAATGATCAACGTCGTGGTGGCAAAGAAGAAGCCGAAATAGGGGTTCATGCCGCTCACATACATGTGGTGCGCCCAGACAACGAAGCTCAGGGCGCCGATGGCGATGATCGCCCAGACCATCATGCGGTAGCCGAAGATGTTCTTGCGCGCATGGGTGCTGATCAGGTCGGACACGATGCCGAAGGCCGGCAGCGCGACGATGTAGACTTCCGGGTGGCCGAAGAACCAGAACAGGTGCTGGAATAGGATCGGGCTGCCGCCATTGTGCTGCAGCTGCTCGCCCATCTCGACGATCGCCGGCATGAAGAAGGAAGTGCCGAGCACGCGGTCAAGCAGCATCATCACACAAGCGACAAACAGCGCCGGGAAGGCGAGCAGTGCCATGACGGTGGCGGTGAAGATGCCCCAGACGGTAAGCGGCAGGCGCATCAATGTCATGCCGCGTGTGCGGCCCTGCAGCACCGTCACCACATAGTTCAGGCCACCCATGGTGAAGCCGATGATGAACAGGATGAGCGAAGAGAGCATCAGTATGATGCCCCAGTCCTGCCCGCCCGGCGTTCCTGACATGATGGCTTGCGGCGGGTAGAGGGTCCACCCGGCGCCTGTCGGCCCGCCCGGCGCGAAGAAGCTCGACACCAGAACCAGAACGGCCAGCAGATAGATCCAGTAGCTCAACATGTTGACATAGGGGAAAACCATGTCGCGGGCGCCGACCATCAGCGGGATGAGGTAGTTGCCGAAGCCGCCGAGGAAGAGCGCCGTGAGCAGGTAGATCACCATGATCATGTCGTGCATGTTGATGAACTGGTAGTAGGCTTCCGGAGTGATGAAGTCGAACGTGCCGGGAAAGCCGAGTTGCAGGCGCATCAGCCAGGAGAGAGCCAGCGCCACAAGGCCGATCGCCGTTGCCGTTGCCGAGTACTGAACCGCGATGACCTTCGCGTCCTGCGAGAAGACGTATTTGGTCCACCAGCTGTGCGGATGGTAGAGTTCCACCTCCCCAACTTCGGCGGGCGGGACGGCATCTGCGGGTGTGACATCGACCATCGGAGCACCTCCGTGCCCTATTGTGCGGGCCTCAAGAGTTTCGAGTTTGCCGCGACGTCCAAACCGGACGCCATCGCCTTTCCTGACGGTTGGTTCGCCGAGCCCGATTGCTGGGGCGCCGACAATTGCGCAAAAGTCTGCTGCTGGCCGAGCCAGGCCAGATAGTCCTGCTCGGTGTCGACCACGACCACGCCATGCATCAGCGGATGTCCCTGGCCGCACAGCTCGGCGCACAAGACCTGGAAAGTCCCGGTCCGGGTTGGGGTGAACCAGAAATAGGTGACCGAGCCCGGGATCATGTCCATCTTGGCGCGGAATTCCGGGATATAGAAATCGTGCAGCACATCGATTGAACGCAGCAGCACCTTGATCGGCTTGCCGACTGGCAGATGCAGATCGGCGGCTTCGACCAAGACATCGTCCTGGCCGTTCGGATCCTTGGGGGCGACGCCCAACGGATTGTCAGCGGTGACGTCGCGAGTGTCCGAAGTACCGAGCTTGCCGTCCTTGCCGGGCAAGCGGAAGCTCCACTGCCATTGCTGGGCGACGACCTCGACCTCGGTCGCATCGCTCGGAACGGTGACGAAACGGCTCCAGACGAACAGGCCGGGAACCAGCAAGGCAGTGACACCTGCCGCGGTGACGATCATCAGCCACGATTCCAACCGCTTGTTTTCCGGTTCGTATGCGGCGCGATTGCCTTCCCGATGCCGGAAGCGGAAGACGCAATAAGCCATAAAGAGGACGACCGCGGCAAAGACGATGCCGGTGATCCAGAAGCTTATGATGATGGTGTGGTCGATATAGTCCCAGTTCGAGGCAATCGGCGTCCACCACCATGGGCTCAGGAAGTGGAACAACACTGAGCCCACAACGATCAAAACGAGCACAAGCACAACGGCCATGTCCCGTTCCTCCGGGCATTCCTGGGCGCCAAGCGTCCGAAAATGCCAGCCCTCATAATGCTCGATTTCCGGTTGAAATTCCAGAGCCGACTATCTGATTGGCAAAACGTTGCTCTTTGCGCCCGGCTATTGGGGCGCAAGGTAGTGGCTAAAGCGCGTCGCGATCTTTCAGATTCGCTCCTTGCGCTTTAGGTTTCTGATTTTACGCATGTCTTTATCCCGAAGCCGGTTCCCGCTTTCGGGAGACATGCTTTGGGACGAACCGCCTGAGCATCAGCCAAGCTGGTCGTGCCACACTCCAACCAAGACGATGTCAGGACAGTGCGGTCGGCGTCTGGACCCTGACATTTTGAATCTCGGCTTCTGGTCAAGCGCGTCTTGACAAGTGCGGTTGATCTCCGTATTCAACCAATAAGTTATCAACTCTACGGTTAAATATAATGTCAACCGATGCGCTGAGCGCTACTCTCTTTGCCCTGGCAGACCCGACCCGCCGGGGGCTCCTCGCCCGTTTGGCCACCGGAGATGCAACGGTGACCGAACTGGCCGAGCCCTATGACATGAGTCTCGCTGCTGTTTCGAAGCACCTGAAAGTCTTGGAGGGCGCCGGTCTCGTCTCACGAGGGCGCCAAGCGCAGTGGAGGCCCTGCCATCTTGAAGGAGCGCCTTTACAGGCGGTGAGCGACTGGCTCGACGACTATCGACGTTTCTGGGAGCACAACCTCGACAGCCTCGCGGACTACCTGAAGACTATTCAGCAAAAACAACAAGGCGAGACAGACTAAGTATGGAAGGGAGTGCGCATATGAGCATTGTAACGGATATTCCCGTCGGTGACGCGGTGATCTCGATGCGCCGCATCTTCGAGGCGCCGCGTCCTCTTGTCTGGAAGATGATGACCGAAGCCCAGCACGTCGCCAGATGGTGGGGCGGTCCCGGATACACAAATCCCGTTTGCGAAATGGACGTGCGACCGGGTGGTCGTTGGCATCATGTTATGCGCTTTCCCGACGGCCATGAACTTGAGATGAACTTCGTTTTTGTCGAGGTCGACGCTCCCCGCCGGCTCGTGTGGCGGCATTCCGATCAAGGCGCTCATGAAGGTGGGCCCCCGGTTTCGGTCACAACGGTCAAGCTGGAAGATTTGGACGGTCGAACGGGGTGGGAGATGGTCGCGCGCTTTCAATCGATTGCCGCTCGCGACATTGCGGTCGGGATGGGCTTCACCAAACCGATCGCGGCTAGCACTGATCGTCTTTCTCAATACCTCAAGAACCTGCAGCCAGGGAGCGTTGTGCATGCGTAGGCTTGGCGTCTTCAATAATGTGTCGCTGGATGGCTACTTCACCGATAACCGGGGCGACATGAGTTGGGCTCATAAAAATGATCAGGAGTGGCTCGATTTCACCCGGACCAACGCCCAGGGCGGCGGAACGATGCTTTTCGGCAGGGTTACATATGATCTGATGGTTCAATTCTGGCCGTCGCCTCTGGCGGCGCAAACCATGCCGGTAGTGGCGGAACGGATGAACAATCTCTCCAAGATCGTATTTTCTCGTACTCTCGAGGAGGCAACGTGGGCCAACACACGCGTGGTGAAGGACGACGTGGTGGGGGAAGTGCGCCGGCTTAAGAATGAACCTGGCGACGACATCGTCATTATGGGAAGCGGAACTATAATTTCCCAACTGACCGAGGCCAGGCTGATTGACGACTATAAGATCGTCGTGGTGCCTGTCATTCTTGGAAGTGGTCGCACGATGTTCGAAGGCGTCAGCCATAGGCCGACCTTTAAGCGCACTTTGTCGCGAACCTTCGAGAACGGGAACGTATATCTCTGCTACGAGCCCGCTTCGTAGGAGCAAAAGGCGCGCCGGGATACGCTTCTTTGGTTCCCCTGTTTGCTGGATTAGATCAGCAGAAGTCCCTTCATGCTCGCGTTACCCTTGCGGCCGATGATGATGTGGTCGTGCACGGCGATGCCGAGGGGCTTGGCCGTATCGATGATCTGCTTGGTCATCTCTATGTCGGCGCGCGACGGCGTCGGGTCGCCGGAAGGATGGTTGTGGACCAGGATGACGGCGCTGGCGGAGAGTTCGAGCGCCCGTTTCACCACCTCGCGCGGGTAGACCGGCGTATGGTCGACGGTGCCGGTCTGTTGCACTTCGTCGGCGATCAGCCCGTTCTTCTTGTCGAGGAACAGGATGCGGAACTGCTCGCGGGCTTCGAAGGCCATGGCCGAGCGGCAATAGTCGAGCAGTTGCGCCCAGTTGGACAGGACTTCGCGGCCGCGCACCTCGCCGCGCGCCATGCGCTGGGCAGTGGAGGCGATAACCTTGAGATCGGTCGCCACGGCCGGCCCGATGCCTTTGACCTCTTCAAGCAGGGATGCCGGCGCGCCGAGCACTTCGGCCAGCGAACCGAAGCGGGCGATCAGGGCCTTGGCAATCGGCTTGGTGTCGACGCGCGGGATCAGCCGGAAAAGCAGGAGTTCCAACAGTTCATAGTCAGGCAGGGCGTCCGGTCCACCGGCGACAAAACGTTCGCGCAGACGGTCGCGATGGCCGTGATAGTGCGGCTTCTCTTCCACCGCCTTTTTCACGGATTTTTGTGGCGGCTCGATCCAGCCTTCGGAAAAGAACGCCCGCTCGTCCTCGACTTTACCCATGCCTGCCCATCCCCCCAAAGGCTTCGGCTGAAACCTAGGCCGGCAGGCCGGGGCGGTCGAGCTTTTTCGGCGAGAGCGTGAAGATCTCGCATCCGGTGCCGGTGACGCCGATCGTGTGCTCGTATTGGGCCGACAGCGAGCGGTCACGCGTCACAGCGGTCCAGCCGTCGGAGAGAACCTTCACATGCGGGCGGCCGAGATTGATCATCGGTTCGACGGTAAAAATCATGCCGGGCCGCATCTCGACGCCTTCATTGACGGTGCCGTAGTGCAGGATGTTCGGCGCGTCGTGGAAAAGCTGGCCGACGCCGTGGCCGCAAAAGTCGCGCACCACCGAGCAGCGCTCGGCCTCGGCATAGGTCTGGATCGCGGCGCCGATGGCGCCGGTGCGGGCGCCGGGCTTGATCGCGGCGATGCCGCGCATCAGGCATTCGTAGGTCACTTCGAGCAGGCGCTCGGCAGCGCGCTTGATCGTGCCCACCGGATACATGCGTGAGGAATCGCCGTGCCAGCCGTCGAGGATATAGGTGACGTCGATGTTGACGACATCGCCTTCCTTCAGCGGCTTGTTGTCGGGAATGCCATGGCAGACGACATGGTTGATCGAGGTGCAGGACGACTTGGTGTAGCCGCGATAATTGAGGGTCGCCGGCAGCGCGCCATGGTCCATGCCGAATTCGAAGACGAAGCGGTCGATGGTTTCCGTCGTCACGCCGGGCTTCACCGTCGGCACAAGCTCGTCAAGGCAGCGCGCGGTGAGATCGCAGGCCTTGCGCATGCCGGCAAAGCCTTCCTCGCCATAGAGGCGGATCTGTCCGGTATTTCGAAGGGGGGCCGTGGAGGCGTCGAGATAGGTAACCATTTTTGTCCGTGTTGCCGGCGTTGGCTCCAAGGAGCCGAGAGCGAAAATCTGCTCCAGATTTGGCACCGGAAGCCGCAAGGTTCAAGGACGAAGTGCGATCGCGGCGTCCATCGTGGCTTTCCTTTGGCCATTCCATGGGTTAGGTCGGGTACCAGGTAGGGCAGGATTGGGTATCCGGAGATTGCCTTGACGGCACCTGAACGCGAAAGATCGATGATGCCGCCGGTCAGGACCGCTTTTGCGGGGCTGATGGCGCTGCTGATGCTCGCGCTGCTGGGCTTCGCCCAGGCTGGAATCTCCGCATCGGCCGTCTCGCTGTCGGGCGGTTCCAGCATCAGCGCCGCCCGTCAGGGCGACACGGTCGCGCTCCTCAGAACCACCGGCAAGGCGCAGGCACTCGAGGTCCGGGCCAGCCGGCCGCTGCCCATAAAGCTCGTCAGCGGCCATCCCGGCGCGCTCGCGCCCACATCCGATTTTCTGATTATCGGCCAAGCGTTGCCGGCCGAGACGGGCGGCACGCCCGCGGCGGGAGCCGCAACGCCTTCGCGCACCAACCAGCCACGCGCGCCACCCGCCTCATAAGGCTTGGCCGCCAAGCGCGGAATTCAAATCAAAAAACATTCCTTCGCGTCGCGATCCGGCGACGGCCGCTGGCCGTCCGCCGGTCGCGCGCGTCAGTTCGGATTTCATTCAATGCGACGCATCAAGACGTTCAAGACACTCACACGCGCGGCCTCAGCGGCCTCCTTTCTGATGATCCAGGCGGTGATCTGCATCGGCACCGTCTACTGGGCCGTTGCCGCCACCCTTGGCATGGAAGGAACGGCGGCGATCGTGCTCGGCGCTATCTTCGCGCTGCCGTCCGCCTATGTGCTGATGGTGGTTACCCGCATGGCCTATGATGCCGAGACTGACCCGGCCAACCAGTAGCGGGCAAGGACATGGAACAAGGGCATGGGGCAGGGCGGCGCGGGTTGCGTCGCCCTGTCACATAATGGTTATCCTGCGGCCTTAGTCAGGTTTCCAGCCCGGCGCTTGCCGGATCTCCTCAGCTTGATCAAGACAGGTATTTCCATGCGCCAGATCGTTCTCGCCGCCATGTTGCTGGCATCCACCGTGGCGGGCGCCGCCGCCGACAGCACGCTGGTGCTCTATACCAGCCAGCCGAACACCGACGCCCAGCAGACGGTCGACGCCTTCATGGCGAAGAACCCGGGCATCAAGGTCGACTGGGTGCGCGACGGCACGCCGAAGATCCTGGCCAAGCTGCGTGCCGAGATCGAGGCCGGCCAGCCGCAGGCCGACGTGCTTCTGATCGCCGATGTCGTGACCATGGAAGGCCTGAAGAAGGAAGGCCGGCTGCTCGCCTATCCGGAGGCCAGGGTCGACGGCCTCGACGCCGCGCTCTACGACAAGGACAAGACCTATTTCTCGACCAAGCTGATCACCACCGGCATCGTCTACAACACCAAGGCGCCTTTCGTGCCGACGAGCTGGGAGGATTTGAAGAAGCCGGAAGCCAAGGGCCTCATTGCGATGCCCAGCCCGCTGACCTCGGGCGCGGCGATGATCCATACGGTGACGCTGACGGGCAATCTGCCGGAGGGCTGGGACTATTACGGCGCGCTGGCCAAGAACGGCGCGCAGGCCAGCGGCGGCAACGGCGACGTGCTCAAGGCCGTCAGCGGCGGCGACAAGCTGTTCGGCATGATCGTCGACTACATGCCGATCCGCGAGAAGGCCAAGGGCGCGCCGGTCGAGTTCGTCTTCCCGAAGGAAGGCGTATCCGCCGTCACCGAGCCGGTCGCGATCCTTTCCACCGCCAAGAACAAGGACGCCGCCAAGGCCTTCGTCGATTTCCTGCTGTCGAAGGATGGACAGGAAGTTGCCGCCAAGATGGGCTACATTCCAGCGCGCGCGGATGTCGCGCTGCCGGCCGGCTATCCGGACCGCGCCTCGATCAAGGTGCTCGACTATGACGCTGCGGCCGCGCTCGCCAACGATGCCCAGAACAAGGAAAAGTTCAGCGCGGTGATGAGCCAGTAGTCGACTTTGGCCTCCGCGGAAAATCGCGTCGCGACGTGGCCGCGGGCTGGCGGCTTCGCGCCGTCGGGCCCGATTTCCGGCCAGCGTTTGTCGGCGCTGGCGGTTCTACTCGTCGTCGCCGTGCTCAGCCTGTTGCCGATGGCGCGCCTCGTACTTGCGGCGATCGCGCCCGGCGGGGAGACCGATTTCGCCGCCTTCGCCGGACGGCTTGCCAGCCCTGCCGCGCTCAAGGCGATGTGGCACACGCTGGACACGGCCTTCTTTGGTGCGCTGCTGGCGCTTTGTCTCGGCATTCCGTTCGCCGTCGCGGTGACGATGACCGATCTGCCGGGACGGAAGCTCCTTGGCTTCCTCCTGCTGTTGCCGCTGATGATCGCGCCGCAGGTCACGGCGCTCGCCTGGCTGCATCTGTTCGGCCCGTCGAGCACGCTGCTTGGCATGCTTGGCCTGGCGCCTCCGCCCGGCAGCGGCAACCCAATGCTTGGCCGTGGCGGCATCATCCTTCTCTATGGCGTCCAGCACGCGCCGATCGTCTTCATCACCATGCGGGCAGGGCTGTCGCGCGTGCCGCGCGATCTGGTCGAGGCGGCGCGCTCCTGCGGCGCGCGACCGCTCGGTGCGTTGCGCACCATCGTGCTGCCCGTCATACGACCCTATGTGGTGGCCGCCGCAGCACTTGCCTTCGTTTCGGGCGTCGGCAATTTCGGCATTCCGGCGCTGCTCGGCATGCCCGTCAACTACCTGACGCTGCCGACACTGATCTATCAGGACCTCTCGAGCTTCGGTCCCAGCGTGCTGCCGCAGATCGCGGCGCTGTCGGTGCTGGTCGGCGCCCTGGCGCTTGTCGGCATGGTCTTCCAGTCGCTGGCTTTGCGTGGCGCCGGGCATCGCATCGTCGCCGGCACGCCGGCGCAATTCGAGCTCAGACGCTGCCGCATGCCGCTCGCCTGTGCCGGTTGGCTGGTCATCGTCATGATCCTCATTCTTCCGGCCTGCGCGCTGCTGGCGACGTCGCTGGTGCCGTCCTTCGGCGTGCCGCTCGGCCCGCGGACGGCAACGATCTCCAACTATACGGAAGTGCTTGTGCGGCAGGCGTCCACGGTTCGCGCCTTCCGCAATTCGCTGCTCTTTGCCGGCGGCGCGGCACTGATCCTCGCCCTTGGCGTCATTCCGATGGCCGCACGGCTCGAGCGTTTCGACAAGCGCTGGCGGCGCGTGCTCGGCGGCATCGTCGACCTGCCTTACACGATCCCCGGCGTGGTGCTGGCGATCGCCTGCATCCTTTTGTTCCTGCGGCCGCTGCCGCTGATCGGCAGCCTCTACGCGACCGCGTCGATCATACTGATCGCTTACGCGATGCGCTTCCTGACGCTGGCGATGAAGCCGGTGACTACGGCGGTCGGGCAGATCCCACGTGATCTCGAAGAGGCGGCGGCGGTGTCCGGCGCCGGCTCGTTGCGGAGGCTCTGGACAATCACCGCGCCGCTTGCGGCGCCCGCAGCCGTGGCAGGCGGCCTGCTTGTGTTCATGAGCGCCTTCAACGAGTTGACGGTTTCGGCGCTGCTGTGGTCGAGCGGCAAGGAAACGCTGGGCGTCGTGCTGTTCAGCCTCGAAGAGGCCGGGCTCGGCACGCAGGCGGCAGCAATCGCCGTGTCCACGATTGTCGTCGTGATCGTGCTGCTTCTGGCGCTCGACCGCTTCGGCCGCCGCCTGCCGGCAGGGGTGCTGCCGTGGCGATAGATTTGGGGCCGGAGCCTCAGTCGCCCGGCACCACCCAGGCGTCGGACACCGCGACATGCACAAGCTGCCCCGCGGCCAGCGCCTCGGTGCTGTCGACCAGCAGGTGCTGTCCGGGTTCGCCGAGCGCCAGCCGCACCTCGTGCACCGGTCCGCGATAGACGCTGTCCAGCACGGTCGCAGGCATCCCCTCGGCGGCGATGCGCAAGGCTTCCGGGCGCAGCAGGACCTTGACCGCGCCAGCCGGCTTGTCGTGGCTGCGCGCCGCAAGCCGGTGGCCCGCGATGTCGATGATCGAGGCCTGATCCGAATGGCCGACAGTGTTGCCCGAAACCAGGCTGCCACGACCGACGAAACCTGCAACCGCAACGTCGGCGGGAGAACGATAGATCTCCTGCGGGGGTGCTGCTTGCAGTAGCCTGCCTTTGCTCATCACGGCGACGCGGTCGGCGAGCGCCAGGGCCTCGGCCTGGTCATGCGTGACATAGACGATGGTCGCGCCGGTGCGGCGATGGATATCGCGGAAGGCATCCACCATGGCCGCGCGCAGATGCATGTCGAGATTGGCGAGTGGCTCGTCGAACAGGATGATGCTGGCCTCGGCGACTAGGCAGCGGGCCAGCGCCACGCGCTGCCTTTGGCCGCCCGACAACTCGTCGATGCGGCGCTTCGCGAAGCCGCCGAGGCCGACGATGTCGAGCACGGCCGCGACACGGGCAGGGATGCCGGCGGAGGCCGCGTGCCTGGCTTTCAGCGGATAGGCGACGTTTTCGGCGACATCCATGTGCGGCCACAGCGCGTAGGATTGGAAGACGACGCCGACATTGCGCGCCTCCGGCGGCAGTTGGCGTTTCGGGTCGGCGACAAGCGCATCGCCAAGAAATACTTGGCCCTCGCTTGGCGCCTCGAAGCCGGCGATCAGCCGCAGCATTGTCGTCTTGCCGCAGCCTGAAGGGCCGAGCAGCGCCGTGAAAGAGCCTTGCGGAAAGTCCAGCGAAACGCCGTCCAGCGCGATCGTATCGCCATAGCGCTTGATGAGGGACTCGACCCGGATTTCGCTCATGTTCTGCCCATGACAGCTGCGCCGGCCCGGCAATACGTTGGAAATCCGGCATTGGCAATGCGCGTGGAGACGGCCGGAGCGGGGGCCGACCTGACGCGTAAGTGAACCGATCGTTCACCGCACTGAGGTCACATTCCTGCGTCAGAAGGTGCCAAGGCAACTTTTCACGACGAGCGGCGTTGCTGGGGCTGCGCCAGTTCGGGAGACAGGGAATGGACAGACTGCAATTCGAGGTGCCGGTGCGCATCATGCCCGCGCCCGGCCTGCCGGTCGAGGAAATCTACAGCGTCGAGCAGGCGCTCGATTTTCTTCAGGACTGGCCGAAGCGCCGGCAGGGCAAGGTCTATGAAGCGGCGTTCAATGCCTGCTTCGGGGCGACGGTCGACGTGGCCAGCACCGAGGAAGCCTGCCGGGCGTTCGCGGCCTTCTGCCGTGTCAGCGGATTGCTGGCGAGGGACGCGATGTTTCCCGGCAAGCGTGGCAGCCGGGCAGGGACGTATCGCGAGGCGCGCGCGTAGACGTCGACTGATTCAACCGCCGAACGACACGCCTCGATAGCGCATTCCCACCTGCACGCCGCGCACGATCACGCGTGACAGGATTTCCATATCCAACGGCATTTGCGGACGCCACACGTCCAGCAGGAGAGCGACGCGCGGCTGGTCCGAGTTGTTCATGACCTCGTGCTCGAACGTGTCGTCCCAGAGCATGCACTCGCCGTCGGCGATGCGCCTTTCCTCGTGATCGATCATCATGATCGTTGCCGGACGGCCGTCCGGCTGTTTGGGGATGACCAGGCCAAGATGGAAGCGCATGATGCCGCGAAAAGGTCCGCGGTGCGGCGGGATGTGCTTGCGCGGGGCCAGGAACGAGACAGCAGCCGATTTGACCTCGGGGCATTCCGAAAGAAGCCTGCTGAGGACCGGCATCCTTGCGAGGTTCTCCGGGATCGTCATGTCGTAGGCCTTGAGCACGAACATGCGCCAGTCGAGACCGTCATTGGCCGAGATTTCGGCTTGCTCGGGCATGATGTCGTGGAAGCGCGGAACCTTGTTCAGCTTAACCGCGAGCGCTTCATCGCGGATGCCCTGCCAGGCGGCGGTGAACTTCGCCGCACTGGGAAAATGCGTGCCGGTATCAAGAATCGCAGGTGCATCTATGCGCTTTTCATAGATACGGCGAACCAGGCCGGTTCCAAGATCGTAGGCGCTTGACATCTCATTACCTCGCCGATGCTGTTATATAGTGGGATATTGCTTGCGGGCATCGCTCACGGAGATTTGTTCGGGCCGTCGACGGCCGATAGACATCGTGCCGCGGGTCTCATCGGGCCTTCGGCGCCAGCCGCGGACCGGTGTGGACATCGATGATTTCGGGGCTTTCGACCACTCTTTCGATGCCTCGCTCGCTGCATCGTGACGGCGCGACCGTTGCGGAGCGGCGTCGCAAGGTGCGAATTTGGCGGTACGATGCTTTGCGAGGATGCCACCATGCCCATACGCAGGATTGTATTTTGCGCGGCAGCTATGATCGTTGCCGCTACGAATTTTGCCGATGCTCGTCCCGACACGCGCAAGATGACCTGCGCGCAGACCCAGGCCCTGATCCAGAGCCGGCATGCGGTGGTGCTGACCACCGGAGCGAACACTTATGAGCGCTATGTCCGCCAATTCGGCAATGAGTGCGATGCGCCTTACGTGCCGATGGTTGACTATGTCGCGACTCGTGACGGTCGGTGCATGGTGTATCGGTGCGAAGAGCCGGCGCCAATGGTTTCGGATTGAGCGGCGGCCGCCGCTTTACTCTGCTGCATGGGCCGTTGCCTTTTCTGGTCAACGCGCCACAGGGCGCCCGCGGTCGCTCACTTGACCTTTTTAATCTCCGGAGAAGGCGTCTGGTCGGTTGGCGGAGCTGGCGTACAGTCCGGGCCTTTGCAGTCAAGCACGGGATCCTCGGCCGGAGGCAGGCAATTCTGCCCTTCGCAATGAATGGCAGGCTGCTGTTGCGCTGCTTCTCCGTTCGGCTGGGCAGGCTGATCGTCAGCGCGCACGGGCTGCAGCCCTGCCAGGCCGGTCATTGCCGCGCACAAGAGCGCTGTTCGAAGCAAGTTCATTTCTCGCCTCCACGGACTGAGGCAGAGAGTCTATACCGTCCAAGCCCCGTCTACATGTGTCAGCCGTGAACGCCGTTAATGACGCGTTTCCGCCCAAGCGTGGGACCATGGTTCCCGGCTTTGGCGCAACGGCATCCATCTTCGTGATTGTTCGTGTCGCCGGGTCACGTCGACAGGCGCTTCTGGCCTTTATGTCCGGCCGGCATTTGCCTGCGCCTTTTGCATGATCTGGCTTAATTGCTTGGACAGGCTTCGCCCTTCCATCTGGCGGGTGTCGTACCCTTCATACTTCAGCTTCACGCGAATGCTATCGAGGGTGAGGCACTGGCCGGATTCAGCAAGCTGGAAAGCGCGCTCTAAGGACGTTGTGTTTGGCTTCATGCTGCGAAGCATATAGGAGTTCGCAACGGCTCGCGACTGAGACAGTTTGTTTGTCGGCTTGACAACCTGCGATGGTGCAGGCAGCTCTGCGACGTTTGAGGGACCAACCGGGGAGTCTCCCATGAAAAAGATCTATGAAAAGCCTGTGCTCGTTCGCAAGGCGAAGCTTTCGGCCATTGTCGCCGGACCGTCCGTACCACCACCGCCACCACCCCCATAAACGGCTTAAGGCTATACGCTAACGAGATAGCCCGCTGGCTTTTGCCAGCGGGCTTTTCCGTTTCAGAGAATTTAGTTCCACGAGCGACGGCATGCATTTTGTGATCTGTCAGTCTTCGTGACAGCTTGACCCGCCAAGTCGGTCCGGTCAGTTCGCGCCGTCAACATCCTTGGTCATTTTGCAGAAATCGCTGTGCTGTGTAGCGATCGTTGCATCCGCGCAGTCTTTCTTCATCGAGGTGCGGTCTTCTTCGGTCAGAGCCAACCAGGCCTTTTTGAATTCGGCCGCGGGCCTCATGGTCTTCATGCCGGCGTCGGTGAAGAAGGGCGACATCTTCGCCGGATCGTCGAGAGCCGATGTTCCGGTCGATGCGCCGGCTAGGGCCGATGCGGCGGAGATTGAAAGCGATAAGGCAGTCAAACAGGCGATATGAATTTTCATGGCAAAGTCCTCCTTGAGCTGGTCGTTTTCAAACTACGACCGATTCAAGAACGCAGTCACAAGTGTTGGGTTTCAGGCGGGAAACGATTTACTTAGACGTTCCGCAGAAAGTTCATGGCCCTAACCCAAGTTGCGTTGAATGCGGAACAGGGGTGCCTTTCGGCTGTCATCCCGTGCTCCTGAACGCGATCCTGTTCCCGCTAGGTATTTGGAGTCAAAGGAAAATTAGCAATTCGTTAACCGCGAACTACTGCCCTGAGATACTTGCTCACGGGTAAGTCGCTGAATCTCCGTGGAATTTCGTCGGTTAACTCTCCCATCAATAGGCCGAAAGCGTTAGCGCCAAAGGTCTGATGAGCAATATAACCCGTTATTTACTGCATATCGGGTTGTGGCAGATCGATCTGGGTTTCGGCGGACCATCCGGGAAAGGGGGCGCATTCTCTGAGGGGAGGATGCCCATCGGGGTTCTTCTTCAGGCCTTCCGCTTCGGCGACACATGGCTGGTGACGAGCCGCACGGCACTGCGATTGACCGTTATCCCGAGATCCTTGCCGCCGACGGTCACCGTGTTTTCATCGACGCGCAGAACTTCGCCCACAAGCTCGATTTTCTGCCCACTGCTTATGTTTGGCGTGGTGTTCACGATCGAATGCGGCTGGTGGTATGACGGGATCAACACAGCGACCCTGTCCTCTGTCACGCGCTTGCGCACGGTCGCCGTGATCACGACCTCGTCGCCGACCTTGATGCTGTCCTTTGTCATGCCACGATTCTGGCGCGGCGCGGGCACTCGTCAAGCGCTTGCTAATATTCTGGCTTGGTATAGACATTAACGACAATGACCGTCGCGCGCCTGGGCTTGGCGGGATGCAACCCACGCGTTAGCATGGGCGATGAAAAAAAGCCTGATCTACGCCGTTTACACTCCGTCCGTATTTGGCCTTCCCTTCTTGGCAGTCATCCTTCAGCCGAATGGAACTGCAATAGCCAGACCGTTTGATACAGCGGAGGACGCAGCTGCCTTCAATAAGCTGATGGC
>Ga0105238_10001035_pt1 | contig 28256 bp, 28 predicted proteins | sample KBSC34metaG_FD_81526 | JGI IMG/M metagenome (GOLD analysis project Ga0105238, IMG submission 81526) | Corn rhizosphere microbial communities from Kellogg Biological Station, Michigan, USA - KBS C3-4 metaG | ecosystem: Host-associated > Plants > Roots > Rhizosphere > Soil | place: Michigan, USA...
CCTCCGATTGCGCCTTCCACGCAGTGCGCCGCGTCTTCGATCACCTTCAGTCCGTTGGCGCGAGCCAGCCGCTCGAACGCGCCGAGGTCCGCCGGCCGGCCCGCGTAGTCGACGGGCAGCAGCACGCGCGTCGCCGGCGTCACGCGCTCGGCAACCGCCTCGGGATCGAGATTCCACGTCGAGGGATCGATGTCGGCAAAGACCGGCGTGGCGCCCGTGTGGACGACCACGTTGGCGGTCGCGCAGAACGTCAGCGGCGTGGTCACGACCTCGTCGCCCGCGCCCACAGCGCACGCGAGGAGCGACAGATGCAGCCCCGCGGTGCAGGAGTTGAGCGCCACGGCGTGCGGCGCCCCCGTGTAGGCGGCGAACTCGGCCTCGAAGCGGCGCACGCGCGGACCGGTGGTCAGCCATCCCGATTCGAGAGTGGCCACGACCTCCTCGATCTCCTCGGCGCCGACGTTCGTCGGCGAAAACGGCACGAAGGTGGTGGCAGTCGAAGCCATGCGTGAACTGCACACAGTGCAACCGTGGTTCCGGCGCGCGGTGCCATGCCATGCCAATGGCACGCGCGCGTTTTTGCGGCGGATTTCACGATGTGCGCACGGCGGCACGCGAACGCCAGTGACGGCGGACCGACAGCTCCGTCCGGACACCCATCACGGTCGGGCCGTTAAAGAACGCGAGGGGGGTTCCGATTAACTCCGAAGTTTCGCGGCTCCCCGGGGACGGGGCGCCCGGCGGTTCGCAAGGATGCGAACCGGTTTCTCACGGAGGAATTGGTTACATGGCTTCATTTTCAGTTGTCAGCAACATCGCCTCGGTCAACGCCCAGGCGAACCTCACGGTCAGCAGCTCGGGTCTGAACAAGGCTCTGAACCGCCTGTCGAGCGGCTTCCGCATCAACACCTCGGGTGACGACGCGGCCGGCCTGGCGATCGCGAACAACTACCGCAGCGAGCAGGCGATCCTGACGCAGGGTATCCGCAACGCGAACGACGGCCTGTCCACCCTCAACATCAAGGACGGCGCCCTGAACAACGTGTCGCTGCTTCTCGACCGTCTCGCGACGCTGGCCTCGCAGGCCTCGTCCTCGGCCGGCGGCGTGGACATCACCAAGCTGCAGGACGAGTACAACCAGGTGATCGACGAAGTCGACCGCGAAGTGCGGGTCGGCGGCCTCGATCAGGCGGCTGGCTTCTCGGTGTTCGTCAGTTCGGAAGCAACGGCGGCCGACGGCATCATCTCGGGCAACATCGGCGCGGCCGACACGGGCACGCTGGGCCTCAACCAGGCGAACTGGTCGACGTCGTCGGACGCGCAGACCTCGCTCGGCGAGATCTCGGGCGCCATCAACACCCTCGGCGACGTGCAGAACTCGGTCGGTATCCTGCAGAACCGCCTCAGCTTCGCTGTCTCGCTGGCGCAGTCGCAGGTGGTCAACAAGAAGGCCGCCGAGAGCCGCATCCGCGACGCGAACATCGCCGAGGAGTCGGCGAACATGACGCGTTACAACATCCTGAACCAGTCGGGTATTGCCGCTCTGGCGCAGGCGAACCAGTCCAGCGCGTCGGTCCTGTCGCTCCTGCGGTAGGTCCGGGTTCTCGCGTTCCGGGTTCAAGGGGGCTGGGAGAGTCACTCTCCCGGCCTCCCCTCCCTTTGGCCCGGATTTCGCTAAGTAGTGTTCGTTAAAGGGAGCAGGTATGGCGGCAGTTACCCTCAGCGGCTTCAACAACATCGACTTCAACCAGATCCTGGAAGCGGTCATGGTGCAGGAGCGCGAGCCGTTCACGGCGCTCGGCACCAAGAAAGCCACGCTACAACAGCAGAATTCCCAGCTTGGCGCCCTGGCCGGCAAGCTTTCGCCACTTCAGGATGCAGCCGAGAACCTGTCGGCGCCCGATGCGCTGTCGATGCTCACGGCCTCGTCCAGCGATCCGGCCGCTGTCGGAGTTTCGACATCCGGTGGCTCGACGGCCGGCACCTATGACGTCGTGGTCACGCAGCGCGCGAAGGCTCAGGTGACAGCGTCGACCAGCACGCACACGGCCGACGAAATCGTCACTACCGGCGGCACGCTGACGCTGCTCGTGGGCAACCAGCCTCCCGTGGCCATCACGGCGTCGGGCAACATGACGCTCCGCCAGCTCGCGGACAAGATCAACGAGGCCGACGCGGGCGTGCAGGCGTCGGTCGTCCAGGTAACCCCCGGCAACTACCGGCTGGTTCTCACCTCGGCGCAGACCGGCACCGCAAACGGCTTCACGTTCACCAGCACACTCGGCAACGCACTCAAGTTCGGCGGCGCCGACGGCACCTACGGGCAGCCGGGCGACGGCAACTCCGTGGACGCACAGGACGCGCAGGTGACGGTGAACAACGTCACCGCGACCAGCAGCACGAACGAGCTGACCGACGTCATCCCTGGCGTCACGCTCACGCTGAACGCCGAGGACGCGGGCAAGACGGTGCGCATCAGCGTCAGCCGCGATTCCAACGCGCTGCGCAAGCAGGTGGACACGTTCGTCAAGGCCTACAACGATCTCGTAGGGTGGGTGAACGATCAGCGCAACGCCGCCACCGCCGGCAACACGAGCGTCGCCCGCGAGGCGGTCGTCCGCGGTCTGCACAGCGACCTGCGCGCCGCGATTCTCGGCCAGCACGGCGCCGGCTCGTTGAAGCAGCTGGCCGGCGTCGGCATCGGTTTCGACCGCAACGGCCTGATGACCGTGGACTCTGACGCGTTCTCGAAGGCGGTCGCTGCCAATCCGAGCGACGTGCAGGAGCTCTTCGCCGGCGCGGCCGATGGCTCGACCAAGGGCGCCTTCGACGATCTGTCGACGCTGATCTCGAGCTACGCCGACTCCGGCGGGCTGGTGGCCAAGGCCAAAGACCGCATCGACGACCAGGTGAAGAACATCTCCAACCGCATGGACGTGATGGACGCCCAGCTCACGATCCGGCGGAACGCATTGCAGAGGGAGTTCATTGCTGCCGATCAAGCGATGCAGCAGTTGAACAGCCAGGTCAACTCTCTGTCCGCGCTGAACAACCAGTATCGACTGTTCTGATATGAGCACGTACGGCTTTCCCGCGTCCTCGTTGTCTGCTGCCTCGCGCGGCGCCATGGCCTACCAGAAGGTGGACGCGCAATCGCGCTCGCCGCTCGAGCTCGTCGTGATGTTGTACGACGGCGCCATCCGGTTCCTGGGCGAAGCGCTCGAGGCCGACGCGCGGAAGGATTACCGGACTCGCGCCACCGGCGTGTCCAAGGCGCTGGCGATCGTGAGCGAGCTGCGCAACACGCTCAACCTGGACGAGCAATCGAGCCAGCCGCTGGCGCTGGAGCTGGATCGCCTCTACGACTACATGTTCGGACGCCTGCTCGAAGTGAGCACCAAGCGCGACTTCAGCGGCGTCGAAGAAGTGCAGCGACTGCTCGTCACGGTCCGCGAGGGCTGGGTGCAGGTGTCGGCCGCCACGTCCCCCCCACGATGACCGTCGATCTCGACGGGGTGCTGCGCGAATATCGCGCCGGACTGGAGGCCGAGATGGCGCTCCTCTACCGCCTGGAGCGCCTCGACACGAGCCGCCACGACGCCGCGTCCCACGACGGCATCATCGAGCTGGCTGCCGTCGCCGACGAACGTGAAAAGGTGATGGCGAATCTCGTCTCCATCGAGCACACGCTCAAGCCGCTGCGGGCGCAGCTCGTCGACGCGCGCCCCACGCTGCAGGGCGAAGTCACGTTCCAGGAGGTCGCCGCGCTGCATCAGAAAGCCGCCGACCTGGTGGCTCGCATCCTGGCCACCGACGCGCAGTCGCTGCAGGCGCTCAAGGATGCGGAGCACGCGCGCCGCTTTGCGGCCGAGTCGATGGAAAAGGGCGAATCGACGCTCGCGGCCTACCGCCGCGTGGTGGCGCCGCCGCTCGAAGGCGCCCGCATCGTCAGCCGCCGCGGGTAGCCGCGAGCAAGCCGGTCGAAGGCGAGAAGACATGTCGACGCCGAACCCCGCCCTCGTGTGCGTGCTCGGCAGCTGCGTGACGCGCGATATCTGGCGCGTCATGGGGATGCGGCCGGAGGACTGCCTCGTCTACTTTGCGCGGACCTCACTCGCGACCCTGACCTCACCCCGCGTGCCGATGGTCGAAGACGAGCTCATGGAGCTCTCGAGCCCGTTCCGGCGCCGCTCCGTGCTGAACGATGCGTCGCGGGAGCCGCTCCGCTGGATCGAGCGCAGTCGCCCTGGTGTGCTGATTCTCGACTTCATCGATGATAGATTCGACCTCATCGACACCGGCGTTGGGCTCCTGCTGAATTCCGCCGAGCTTCACGATGCCAAGATCGTCCCGACGCGCTTCCAGGGTGCGCCCCGTATCGATCGTCTCTCCGACGAGTGCGGGCAGATCTGGCGGGACGGGTTCGACGCGTGCCTGGCGCGCATCCGCGCAGCGAGTCCCGACACGCGCATCGTGCTTCATCGCGCCTGGTTCCAGGAAACGATCGCCTACCCGGATCGCACCGAACGTTGGCCGGAACAGATCTGGGTGTCCCCGAACAGAAAGGCGCCGATCGCGGAGCTCAATCGCGTCATGCGTTCGTACTACGAGCACGCGCAGAGCCGTCTGCCCCGCGTCGACATCCTCGAGCCTGGACCGGAACATCAGGCGTCCGCCCATAGGCACCGGTGGTGCCAGCACCCCGTGCACTATGTGGACTCGTACTACGCGGCATGCTGGGAGCAGGTGGCGCCGATACTCAGCGCGCGCGCTCCAAACGAGCGCCGCGTGATCGGGGCGGTCAGGCCGTGACGGGCGGACTCCCGAAGATCTTGATCATCCCCACGTAATCGCGGCAGCGGGCTTCGCCCGCATGCAGTTCGATGATTCGAGCCGCGACGTCGTAGTGCCGGAAAAGGAAGTGGAGCACGAGCGCGGCTCTCAGCGCCTTCCGGCGATCCGCGCCTGTCGACTCGCGGCTGGTCAGCCACCGGAGTCCATACAACGCGTCGGCCCAGATCAATCGCCCACCGCCGGGCGGCGCCAGCGCCGGATAGGCGTCCGCGGTGGACAGCTCCGCGCGACGACGGCCATTCAGATACAAATCGATCAAGTCGAAACCGTACGTCCTGAACAGCGACAGATGTTGGTCGAAGAGCGGCGCGTGTTCGTAGAGCGGCACGAACGTCGTTTCGCAATAGACGAGCGGCGTCTCCGTCACATAGCGCATACCGCCTTTGACGATGAGCGGTTCAGCGCCCTGGGCGTCGAGCTTTATGAAATCCGCCGGCTCCAATCGCAGCGAATCCAGCGTCCTGGTCTGCAAGGGCACCGTCTTCACGATGTCGTACAAATGCTTCGGGCCATGGAATTCAGCCCGCAGTGACCGGTTCGGTCGGTAGAACGAGGACAGCGCCGAGTACCTCGTGACGTGCAACTCCTGGTTGGAGCCATCGCCAAGCGCCACCGGAAGCACGTGGCGCACTCCGGCGTCTGTGTGCTCGACGATCTCCCGGTCGTGAACGGGCTCGAAGCCAACGATGCGGTGAGGCCACCTTCTCGTGAGCGGCGAATACACGTGCTCTTCGCCACTGAGGTTCTGCGCACCGACATCCACGATCGTGAGGGTGGGATCGTCGCGCAGCACATCCTTGAAGAAGGACAAGAACGCCGTGTCACGCTCGCTCGCGCGTTCGACCGGGATCGCGGCCTGCGGCTCCAACGAAGGCTGACCGGGCATCAGGAAGGGTCGTACCCGAGCCGCTGCGGCAAGCCTCGGTACAGCGCTTCGAACGCCGAGCGGACTTTCGGCGTGAACAGATCGCGCCACTGCCCGGCCTGCGGATTCCGTACGTGGTTGTCCCACGAGAGGCGGCCGTCACCGGCGCGCCAGAAGTCCGCTCGCTGTTTCAGGAGAGCTCGCCGTTCCAATCCTTCGCCATCGATCCAACCGTAGTGCTCGCCGACGGCATCCATCGTTTCTGCTTCGTGGCCGAGAATGTCTTCGTATTTCCACACACGGATACGTGGATCGTTTTCCGGCCACCTGAACATGTCCTGGAACGTGCGCTTGCGAAACAGCATCTCGGCGATCAAGCCGTCTTCTTCATCGAGGCGCCGCAGCGCACTGGAATAGGATTCGGTCGGAAGCACGAGGCCCGCCGACTCGACGAGGAGACGCCACAACGGCGGTGTCGTGAACACCTCGTTGGTCCAAGCCTCCACGCCCTTGCGGTGGTACAGGTAACCGGACACGACCATGTCTCGAGGATCGCGGATGAAGCGCGAAATGCGGCAGTCGCCGAGCCGCGAGAGATTGAGCTTGAAGTCGGTGACCGCAGACAGCTCGTAACGGGGGTGCCGCGAATAGAAGCCCGCGTCGTCCCCCTCGAAATTATGGAAACGATCGCCCAGTACGTCCGTAAAGCAGCGGGCAGAAAACACCGTCAGGCATTTGTGGTACCCGCAGTGCACAAGGGTCAGCACGCGTCGTACCCCAAGCGCTGTGGCAGAGCCCCAAACAGCTCGTCGAATCGCCGCCGAACCTTCGGCGTAAACAGTGGCTGCCACTGCCCTGACTTCGGATCGCGCGGATGCTTGTCCCACGCGAGGAGCGAGTCGCGCATCCGCCAGCGATCGGCTTCGCGACGAAGGGACTCTCGGAAAGAAGTGGGATCGTCGTCATCGGGCCACTCGAAGTGGGCGCCGATGGCGTCCATCACCTCCACTTCGTGCCCGAGCACGTCCTCGTATTTCCAAAGCCGGATGCGCGGGTCGTCCGCCGGCCACTCGCCCATCGCGCGGAAGTGCGGGGCCCGGAACTCCATTTCCGCGATCAGGCCCTCTTCCTGGTCGAGGCGCTGCAGCAGTTGCACATAGGACTCGCCATGTCGAAGGGCCCGGGGAATGGCGCCAGCGTTGCGCCACTGCTCAGCGGTCGGGCTGACGATCGTCGAGAACGGATCCAGTGCCCGCTGATGGTAGAAGTAGCCTGAGACCACCAGGTCGCGTGGATCCCTGATGAACCTCGAGATCCGGTAGTCCGTGAGCTTCGCAAGGTCAAGGCAGTAGTCGCTGGTGGCCGACACGGCGAGCCGCTGGTGCTCGGCGTAGAAGATGTCGAGCTTCCCGAAGAAGTTGTGAAAGCGATCGCCGAGTACGTGTCTGAAGCACCGGTCCGTATAGACGGTCAGACATTTGTGATACCCGCAATGCACGAGTGTGGGCATCGGGAGTCTCCTGCCGCCGACCGAACCCTACGCCGCCTGTGACACCGCGGCATCCGCCTGCGTCAGCCCACCCCGCACGCCGTGCGAGAGCACGACCTTCACCGGGATGCTGTCGAAGACCGCCAGCTGCGCCAGCTCGTTCGCAAAGGACGAGCACAGGACCAGGTCGGCATGGCCCTGCGTCCACTCTGGCGCCTTGATGGCCACCTCGCGGTACGTCTTGCCCTGCGCCGACGGACTGGTCTCGAGATAGGCGACGATGTCGAGTCGCCAGAGCTCCGGCACGGCCTTCCAGAGGAAGTCGGTGTGGCCGCCGACACCAAAAATGGCGACACGAGTCTTGTCCTGCACCCAGCGATCGATCAGCGGCAGCAGGCGCTTGCGGTACGCCACGGGATCGTTTTGCGGCTCGCTCGCGCCAGGCGCCACGCTCCAGTCGGGACCCGATTCCATCGCGTTGTCGTACGGAACCGGAAACCGCCGCGTGTTGTACTTCTGCATCCACCAGCCGTCTTCGACCGGCGAGAAGGTCGGCGCGTTCGTGCGCTCGAAGAACGCCGTCTTGCCGACGGTCTCGATCAGCCTGAACATGTCGTCTTCGCGAATGAAGTCGAACAGGCGGCGGATCGTGGGGATGTGGATGTCGTCGACGACGAGCAGGCCGCCCGGCTCCAGGTGGGGATAGAGCTTCCAGTACTCCATGTCGGGGAACGGATAGCCGTGCGGACCGTCGATGAACGCCAGCTGCAGCGGCTTGGTGAACCGGTGCGTCATCAGCGTGTGCTGCGAGGGGCCGTCCACGAAATGGACGTTCTCACGCTTCAGCAACGAGCTGTCGGCCGCCTTCGAGAGGCTCTCGCCCGCGTCGATGGCAAACACCACGTGCTCTTCGCTCAGGTGCGAGAGCAGCAGCGTGCTCTTACCCGCTCCGGTCTCCACCGAGTAACGGATCCGGCGGATGGCCGCGTGGCGCGCCAGCGCTTCCAAATTGGGCATCTCGAGGCACCCGGCCCCGTGCCAGTCGTCCGGAAGGTTCGCGAGCTTGGTAAGCAGATCGGCAATCGGCGTCATGAAGCAGTCTCCGTCACAAGAATCTGAGAAGCGATCAATCGAGATGACCTGGAAGCGATCGAGGGAACCGGGTTTCGAGGCGCCGGCTTCCGGCCCGTCGCGAATTCGAGCATGCGGCCGAGCACCACGTCGGCGGTCTGCGCGACGGAGTCGGGCGCCGGTTTGGTGGCCGCGTCGGGCTCGATGGCGCGCAGGAGTGCGTCGAGCTGGGTGACGAGCTCGCGCGAATCACAGGGCTGCAGGATGTGAACGCCGGTTGCCTGGGCTTGGCGGCGCACCACCCACTGCCAGTTTTCGGAACCGTCGCCCATGAACACCAAGACGTCGGCACCGGCGATCTCGTCTCGCAGCTGGATCGGAGAGCGGTCGTCGAGCAGTTCCACACCGACCTGCCCCGCCAGCCAGGACGCCCACTGCTCCTCGGCCCACGGCCGTGCGTCGCCCTGATTCGATCGCCAGCTCACCGTCGCCAGGGGGACCGGCAGGGCGGATGGCCGCACGAACTCGACAATCGCTTCGAGCATCGGGCGCACCCGCGCGACGCCAACGTGCCCCAGACACACGACGCGCGGCACCGCTCGCGGAGTTCTCGGCCGCCAGGGCCGCACGGGCTCGCCGACGACGCGGGCGGGACGCTCGAGCCGCAATTGAAGCGTCTTCGCCTCCCAGGGATCCTTGGCGGCAATCGTGAGCCGTCCGCTCGTGACGTCGCTCAGTTCGCTGATGGCCAGGCGCCAGTAGGCCCGGATGTCCTCACCCGTCAGCTCGTGCACCCGCTCCGGCGCGCATCCGTATACGACGACGGTGGGCGCGTTGCGGCGCCCACGAGTATGGAGCGCGCGCGCGAGGCCGAAGCACTCCGACAGCGTCGGCTCCACGAGCACGAGGACGTCGGTCGATGCGAGAGACGTCAGCTCCGCGGCGTGCCGGACGCTACCGGCAATCAATTCGCTCGCACGCGACAGGCTGCGTGCACCGCCTTCGGTATCGCGCCACTCGACGTCCCGTCCGACGAGCTCGATGACCGGCGCCAGCGACACGTCCGGCGGCAGATCGTCAACCATCGTGGCATCGACCGTGGTGGGCGTCACGAGCAGCCCGCGCGATCCGACACCCGGCGCGGCCGCCGCGAGATCGCGGGCCGCGCACAGCCGCCACCACTCTGTCTGTGTAACACCGGCGTCCCACACCACGAGCGCAGGCCGCGCATCGTTCCGCAACGCCGGCGCTGGCGCCCCAATCTGGAGGCGGCTCCGGGGTGACAGGCACTCCACCAGTTCGGCGGAGATATAGCGAGAGTTGAAGAGCCCCAGGACGTGGCCGCCGGCGTGGCGATATGCCTTCAGGTCCTGCCACATCTCGTGTTCGAACGTTTCGGATGACAGGATGACGAGGTCGCCGGGGGTCAACGTGAATTCCGAGCCGGGCACGACCGGCAACCCCTCGGGGCTGATCGACACGTCGGTGCCTTTGCCATCGACGATCAGTCCGGCATCCATGCCAAGGTCCGAGAGCGCCGCGGTCAGGGACCGGGTGTGCGAACCGTTGCCCCACAGCACGATGCGCTCCGGCTTCACGTGATTGACCACAGCCTTGATGCGATCCAACACCACCGGCACGAGCCCCTGACCAGCGGGCACGTCGGTCTTGAGGTTCTGCAGTTGAATGGCGAACTTGACCGGTCCGTAGCACGCTTCGGGCGAATATAGCGCCCTGGCCTGCGCCAGTGCCGCGCTGGCGACGCGCGTGCGCGCGCGCTTGTCGCCAAGCAGCGTCACGAGCGCGTCGGCGAAGGCCTCCGGCTGGTCGTGGACAGCGATCTCCCGCCCGATTTCGAGATTGGTTCCGACGACACCGGGCGTCGTGGTGACGATAGCCTTGCCGGCGCATGCGGCTTCGACCACCTTGACCTTGAGGCCCGATCCGTAGAGATACGGAGCGGCCAACACCGCGCACCGCGCCAACTCTCCGCTGATGTCGTCCTGGAAGCCAAGGAGTTCGATGCCGGCCGTCTTCTTCAAAGCGTCCGGCAACGCGTTGCAAATCAGTCCGGCAATTCGCAGACGTGCGGTCGGCCGCGTAGCGATCACGCGCGGCCACACCTTCTCGAGGAGCCAGGTGACCGCCTGCACGTTGGACTGATTGTCGCTGCCGGCGTACAGCGCGACATCGTTGTCACCGGGAACCGCCCTGGTGACACACGTTCCCGGCGCATGCCGAGCCGTGAGCAGCTGCTGATGGGGAAGGATGTCCGAGCTGATGCGGGCCTTGTCTTCGGGCGTAATCGCTATCAGCACATCCCACTGCCGCCACAGGAACGCCTCGGTCGCCTCGGGCAGGGAAAAGCTGCTTGCCTTGCCGGTCGTGCGCTGGCACGCATCGCCGTGCTCGTGCAGGATGTCGTGAAGATCGCAGATCGTCAGGACGCGGCGGCTGAGGCCGGTGAATAACGGCGCCGTAAACGCATACGAAGACACCACGGCGGTGTAGGGCTCGGCCTCGAGTAGACCGCGCACCAGCGCCGCAAGACCCGCTGACGGGCGCATATAGGCTTGGGGCAACTCGTGGCCTGCGTAGAACGCGGTCACGCGGCGGGACCATACGGCGTCATCACTGGAGCGCACACCGGGCTCGACGCGAAACACTCGCCGGAACGGGGTGTACTGCTCTTCGACCGGCGCCAACTTGGCGTTGCCTTGATAGGCGACGTCCACCTTGAAGCCGTTCGCGGCCAGATACCGTGCGACGGCAAGCGCACGCTGGATGTTGCCGTGTCCGACGTGGTCGAGACAGAACGGGAAAACGACGAGGATCGATGAGTCGCTCATAGAGTGATGCCGGCTGACCGGCCGCTGCGGCCGGTGTCCCGGCAGCCGCCATCGTGCAAATCGTGCATTTCGCGAGATTCGTCCGTCATCAATCCCGCGCGTCGCCCATTTGAGCAAGACAGGGGCCAGTCGAAAGCGCATCGAGCCGCTCGGCCACCCGGTGGAACATCAGCAGGCGTCCTTCCTGCGTGGTGACGAGCAGCGAAGGTCCGGCCCACGCCACCCCAACGGCGGCATAGCACGCGAGGAGCCACGCGCGACCGGAGAGGTCCTCGAACCGCACGAGATCCGAAAAGGGATAGGCGCGCGCGGTCCACCGGCCCACGGCAACTTTCGAGCATTGCCCGTCAGGGGCTGCCGCGATTTCGTGGCGCTCATGCGCGGTGCCGTGGCACCGCCATTCGTGCGGGGCGCGCCGTCGCAGCACACCACCGTGCGCATCACGCTCCACAGGCGACAGCAGGATGTCGTGGCCCTCGTGCCTCACGTAGCCGGCGCCGGGAGCGAAGAGCACGAAGCGACGAGTGCCGCCAGGGATCCACTCCCACAGCGCGCCGTTCACCTCGAGCCAGTACGCAGTGCCGTCCGGCCCAATCGAGAACTGGCGTGGAACGAACGGCACCTTCTCGGTCACGACCGGTGCGTCAACGCGCGGCCGGAACAACAGCGTCGATGGAAGCGCCCAGGCGATCGCGCCACCCTCATCACCCCACGGGGCTTCGGCAACGATCGGCACCGGCCACGGCGCACTTCGAACATGGTCCCCTTCGGCATCCACGATGAGGCTCTGTCGATTCTGGTTGGGCGTGAAGACCGCGTGACCACCATCCCTCGTAAGAACCGTCCAGCCCGGGCTCCTCTGAGGATGCGTGAGGAAACGCGGCTCGCAGTACGCAAGGCTGTGCGCGGCAAGGACGAGACGCGAGTCGCGCCCCTCGACCGGGCAGGCGATCGATCCGGTCATTGCCCGCATCACCGCGTCCACGCGAATCGGCAGTGACAGCGCGCGCGCCGAGGCCGGCGGCCTCACCGAAATTGTGATATCGGGGGCGGTCGTCAGGCGCGGGTCGGCCAGGCCTCGAACGACCGCCTGCACCCATCGGGCCTGTCGGTCACGCATGAGGGCATCCGTCCCTCCGGCGGCGGCCTCGATCCCGAGGCGCTCGGCCAATACGGCGGCGCGCCCACCGCCGATGCCAGATGAGGCGTGCGCCGGTGTCTCCCCTTGCACTTCGACGGGAGCGATCGGACCTCGCCAGAAACAGCCCGGATTGATCTCCGGCGGTCCGTCTCCGCGCGCGCAGGTACCCAGTTCGATCAGCGCCTCTTCGAGCACGGCGACGAGCGGCCGCGCCGCCGCGGTCCATTCAAACCGTGCCGAAAGCGGCACGTCTCGAGGCTCGGCACCGCGGGCCACATCTTCCCCTGGGCCCGTGGCGATCTGAGGCAGCGCAAGCAGCGCGTCGGCCGCGCGAGCCGCGTCGTTGGCGGCCGCTGCTTGCGACGCTGCGTCGCGCGCCACGGACACACGCGTCCCGTCGAGGCCGCTCTCTTCTCCCCACAGCTGCGCACGCATCAGCGCCACGCGGTCGGCCGCATGCCACCGCGGTTTCCTGACGCCGTGCTCGCGAGCGTCCTGCGCGTGGTCCGTCCCCGTGTGCTCGAGCGATTCACGACCCGCCGCTGCCGCGGCCTGGATGTCGGCCACGGTCAGGCGTGGCCTGCCGAATCGCAGCCACTCGTCCACGTGGGGCTCGATTGAGCGAAGCGCCTCGGCCAGGCGGCTGCTCGCCGTCGTGTTGGCGCGCACCGCAAAAGCACGCGCGATCGTCGCCCGCACGGTCGCATCCACGTCCGGACGCTCCCCAAGCGTGGAGAGCAGGTCGGCCTGCGCGATACCAGGCCCCATCAGGATGCCGGCGCCGGTCGCGTTCACCACGCGTCCGCCCGGCTCCGAGCGCGCCTGGGCCGCGATCCAGTTGCGGAACTCGAGCAGGTGCGGCGAGGTGAGCGTCTTGCCGCCGCGCACGTCCGGCTCGTTCACCAGTGCTCGCGCGGAGATCGTGTCCGCCCACACGCGGCGCAGGCTGGCGCCGCGCGCGGTATGGCGGGCCCAGTCCTCTTCCATCGTCGTTCCACGACAGTACGGACGGCGTTCGGTGAACGACAGATCGGCCCCGGCAAAGATGACCGGATGGCACCCCGCGGTTATCGCGATGTCGTAGGCGGAGGTCAGCACCGACCCCCACGCCTTCACGACGTCGCGCGTGAAGCCGAGCCCCTGCAGCCACGGCCACGGGTGGTGTCCGGCGATGCGGAACACGCCCACGCGCCCGCGCAACGCCCGCAGCGCCTCCGGGTCGACGCTGCCTTCGGCCAGCAACCACGTGTCGCCGGCACCGCCGACACCGCGCAGGTGGCGGCCGTTCGTGTCGCTCGGATCGGTGGCAACGACGAGGTGCGGTTCGATTCCGGCGGCGACGAGCGGACGCCACGCCGTGTCGGCCGCAACGAGCAGCGCGCGTCCGCCGACCGTCCGGAGCGCATCCATCGCGCCGTCGAGCGACGGACCCGCACCGATCACGATCGCCGGCACGCCGGCAAACTGGCCGCGCAGCCGTGCAGGATCCGGTCCTTTCACGATGTGCTCGACGTTGCGGAGTGTATTGAGCACGTAGCGCCAGGCGTTGTCCTCCCGCGCCTTGGCGTTCATGGTGGCCGCGTCGATCGCCCTCCGCGCCACGCGAAGCGCCTTCGCCACCGGTGCGGGAGCGGTCTGCGCCAGCCGCGGGTTGACCACGATGGCCGGTGTAATGCCGCTCGCAGGACTGACCGCGTCCGCGGCATCGAACACCTTCCACAACGCGTCGGCCCCCTGGTAGTCCGGCCCCGCCAGCACGTGCACCCGGCCCCGCGCATAGAGCGCTGGCGTCCGGCTGACGGCGGCCTGGGCGAGCTCGGAGCGCGGCTCCAGCACGACGAGCACGGCGTCGGGCCACCGCTGGCGAGCCGCTTCGGTGAGATAGCCGAGCCCGGCGCCGATGATGGCGACCGCCCGGGGAGCCTCAGCGCTCACGACGGAGAGTTGATTGCGGGCTTCCGCGAGCGGATCGGCGACGTCGGGCAGCGGGACGGAACTCATGGCGGCCCAGGGAGAAGCGCAAGGGCCATGCCCGGCGTGACGCCAGGTGAAAGCGGGTGGAACGGCCTGAAAGCGAGCGGCAGGTGTCGGCCGCCCGGCAGCCGTGTCGGGACGTCGTCGCGTCGTCTTATCGAACGCGGTACAGACGATCGATCGCCGATGCGCAACGAACCCACCCGTAGCGCCCCCGCACCAGACGCTCGGCCACACCGGCCATGCGCGCCGACCCTTTCGCGTCGCGCAGCGCGCCGACCATCGCGCCTGCGACGTCCGCAGGCTTGCGCGTGCGGACGACACGGCCGGTCTTGCCGTCGGCAACGAAGTCTTCGAGGCCCGGCGCATCGAGCACAACGACCGGCACCCGCGCGGCCATCGCTTCCAGGACGGCGAGTCCCTGTCCTTCGTCGGACGACAGCGAGACGAACAGCTGCCAGTTCACCAGTAGCCGCGCGGCATCGCGCACGTAGCCGTGCCAGGTGACGTGGGCGCCGAGGCGGCGCCGCGTCACCTCCTCGCGGCAGCGCGCGGCATAGGCGGCATCCGCATCAGGCCCGACGAACGCGAGCGTCGCATCCGGAATCTGCCGCCGCGTGGCCGCGAAGGCCCTGATCAGATCGAGTTGCCCCTTGCGCGGCTCGACGCGGCCGACAAAGCCGATGTGAACGCCCGCCGGCGGCCGCCGCGCGGCGAGCGCCGCGTCGATCCGATCGACGCTCACGCCCCACGGAACGTAGGCGAGGCGCTTGCTCTCGACGCCGCTATCCCGCAGGATGCCCTCGTACTTACGCGCCGAGCAGACAACGCGATCGGCGCGACGGAAGCCGGCCGAATCCATGTCGTTCATCCAGTCGGGACGTCCAGCGCCCCAGCTGTACATCTGCGCGATGTGAGGCGCGTCACCGGCCCGGTGCGTGAGTGCCCACGCGAGCGTCGGCACCCCCGCGTGTGTATGGACGACGTCCGGCTTCCATGCTCGCGCCAGATCGTCGAGCTGCTCCACCGCGTGCCAGAACGTCTCGGGGACGCGCGCGAACGTGTTGATGCCGACGTGATGGACGGCGGCCGCGCGCAGGCGGCGGCGATACGCGGGCCAGTCCGCCAGGTCGCCGCGCAGCGCGCTGCTGACGACGGTCACGTCGTCGCGTTCGGCCTGCAGTTCGCAGAGGTGCGTGAGCACGTCGCCCGCGCCGCTCCACAGGGTAGGAATGACGTGCAGAATCCGGCCACGGCGCGACGCCATCGTTTATCGCAGCTCGCGGCGGGCCGCGACGAACGTGGCGCACGGCCGGAATCCGAGGCGCGAATACAGCGTGCGCGCGGCCCCAGCACCATCTTCGACGAGCAGCGTCGCACGCGAGCGGCCGGTCGCGTGCGCCATTCCAAGCGCGCGCTCGAGCAGCGTTCCCGCCAGCCCCTGCCGCCGGTGCTCAGGATGCACCGCCACCTGCGCGACGTGCGCGACGCCGGGGCTCAGCGCCGTCATCATGACGAGCGCCGCGATCCGCCCGTCGTCGAGGCGCAGCACCCGCGTCGCGGTCCGATCGAAGCGCCCGCACCCGGGAAAGGCCAGCATGTTGTGCACGTAGCGCTGCCACTCATGCGGCAGGCCATGCGCGGCGAAAAAGCGTCCGTTCGAGCCGTACGCGCTGCGCAAGAGATCGGCCGCCGGCACCTCGTCACCGTCTCGCCACGAATCGGCGCCGTCGGGACGGAACGCATCGAACGCAGGCGCCGTGCGCGACAGGTACTGATAGCGCGTCACCTCGAAGCCGTGGGCGGCCAGCGCCGTCTCGAGACCCGGCGCGTGGCTGTACGAGAAGCAGGTCACGCACTCGGCGTGACCGGCAGCACGCGCGATGACGGAGTCGAGGAGTGCGCGGGTGGCTTCCGCCGACTCGCCGACCACGCTGCCGACCTGCGCGACCCGGTCGTCGATGAGGAAGTAGGTCCAGCCACAGATGCTGCCGCGTTCGTCGACGGCGAGCAGCCCGGGCAGACGCCCGGCCGTGCGCGCGCCTTCGATTTCGGGCCACGACTCGGCGGTGTCCCACCCCAGCTCGTTCAGCCACGTGCGACGCTCGGCCTCGTACAGAGCCTCGACCGCCGGTGTCTCGGCGTAGCGCCAGTCGCGAATCCTCACGGCTGCCTCAAACGCTCGGCGAGCGCCGTCAGATCGATCTGCGTCGCGACCGAGGCGCGGTTCGCCTGCCGGATCTCCTCGTAGATCTCTTCGCGATGAACGGGAACGTCTGGCGGGGCCGTAATGCCGATGCGGACGCCGTCGCGTCCGACCCTCAGAACGCGGACTTCGATCCGGTCGCCAATCCGGATGGCTTCCTGCCTCCGGCGCGTAAACACAAGCATCGCGTCACGCCTTGTTGGTCAACCGGTGGCGGATCGGGTACCGCCCCTCGTCGGGGAGCACCTGCCGGCCGATCATGCGCTGCGGGTTGATGACGATCGGCGCGCGCAAGTTGGCGTAGAGGTCGCCATCGGCTTCGGAGATGATGGCGAACCAGAGCAGCGTCGTGTCGGGCCCCGCGCCGAGCGCTCGCATGTCGGTCTCGCTCAACCGGCAACGATAGCCCTCCATGACCAGCCGCGGATCGATGCCGAGAAATGCCGCGGGCGGCCCCTCGATCGACTCGATCCGCTGCAGCGGCGCCAGCGAGTCCGCCGACAGCAGCACGAAGCGGCGGCACGCCTCGAAGCCCGGGATGCCGTCCGGAAAGTTGACGGCATTGCGGGCCAGCCCTTGGCGGACGTCGTCCGCGGGAGGCTGCTGATCGGCGGGAACGGGCAGGGCGGCTGTGCGCATGGCTTAGGACAGGTAGTCGAAGAGTGAACGGCGTGTGGTCTGCGATGCCGCGCCGAGCGCGGCGTTGTAGGCGGTCTGCGCCTGCTGCATGCCGGAGATCGCCTCGGCCATGTTGGCTTCCTCGAGCGACGCGACCCTCTGCGTGCTGGCGCGGCCGGCATCTTCGAGACGCGATGTGTGGTCCGCGATGGCCGTCAAACTGGTCCCCACCGAACTCTGCACCTGGCTGGCGCGATCGAAGGCCCGCTGAATGGCGCCCGACGCCGTGTGGAGCGCGTCGGCGTCGCCGGCGCGGGCCGCTACGATCGCGTTGTCGAACGCCGTGAACAGGTCAGTCGTGTCGGTGCCCGTCACGATGGCTTCGCCGTTGAAGACCACGGTCACTGGACGGTTGCGATCGACGTCCACCGCCACCTCCCGGGTCGAGCCCGCGTACGGTTGGACGACGCCCGCGTTGTCCTTGCTGTACGGGCGTACGGTACCGGCGGCACCGCCGAACACGTAGGTGCCGCGGAACGACGTGGTCAGATCCTCGAGGACGGCGTCGCGGAGTGAGGCCAGCTGCTGCGCGCTGCTCTCGCGCTGGGCGCCCGAGGTTTCGGACCCCTGGGCGCTCAGAATCGCGGTGCGCGACGCGCCGAGCTTCTCGATGATGTCCGAGAGGAGCGTGTCGGCCACGGACAGGCGCGACTCGGCTGAATCTCCGGCCTGGATGTACTGCTCGTACGAGGCGTGCGCCGCCTTCTCGCTGATGGTCGTGGCTGTCGCCGACGGATCGTCGCTCGGCTGCGCCACCTTGATGCCGGTCGACACCTGGCGCTGGTACTTGATCATCCGCTCGGCGGCATCGGCGATGCCGCTGTAGGTGTCCCGCATCGTGGCCGCAAACGTCAGTCGCATGAACTGCTCCCCTACGTGCCCTAGTTCCCGACGATCGAGAACAGGATCGACAGCGTCTGGTCGATCGTGCTGAAAAAGCGCGCGTTGGCTTCGTACGCCCGCTGGAACTTGATCATCGAGACCGCCTCTTCGTCGAGCGACACGCCCGACACCGAGTCCCGCAGCGCGTCGATCTGTTCGACGATGTCGCCCTGCGACTTCGCTCCGTCCATCGCGGCGCGCGTGTCGCGTCCGACGCGGAACGCCAGGTGGCTCCACGAATCGACGAGCGTGGCGCTGTTGCCTTCGAGCACGAGCGAGTCGCGCAGGTTCGCCAGGCTCTTGGCCACCGTGTTGTCGCCGACCTCGTTGACCCCGGCAGCGGCAATCAGCCGGCTGTCGGCCGCCACGGCGGGATCGACTTGGATCAGGCGGGCGGCGCCGTCGGCCGAGCCCAACGGCGTGAAGAAGTTCTGGTTCGTGTTCCCGAGCTGATCGTAGCCGCCCTGATGAATCGTGTTGACCTGGTTCACCAGCTCGTAGGCGATCGTGTCGAGCCGGTTCATGTAGTCCGGGATGTTGACGTCGCGCGCCTGGATGGCACCGACGATCTGGCCGCTCCGGAGCTCGGACGTGATGTCCGCGCCTCCGGCCACGACACCCGCCAATCCGTTCGGCGGCTGCGACACCGCGGAGAGACGGTAGGTTTCGTCGCCGATCACGAGCGCGCGGCCGCTGCCGACGGTGATGTCCACGCCGCCGTCGGACCGGTTCACGACGTCCACGTTCACCAGGTTGTTCAGGGACTGCAGCAGGTTCGACATCTGATCCTGCAGCGGCAGACGGCCTTCCGGGCCCGAGGCGCTCATCGAGTGGTTGAGCGAGGAGATCTGATCGACCAACCCGTTGATCTCTTCGACCGTGCTCCGCACGCGGCTGTCGGCCTGACGCTGCGCGTCGGAGAGGCGGCCGGCCATCTCGTGAAACGACTGCGTGAGCTCCGTGGCGGTATTCAGCACGTCGGCGCGTGCCACGGCGGACGTGGGGGCGTCGGCCAGGCGCGAGAACGAGCCGAACATTTCGGTGAGGCGGCCATCGATCGACTGGCCGGTCGCGCCGATGCCGGACTCGACCACTTGCAGAATCTGGCTCAGCTCGTTCGCGCGGCCCTGCACCGGCACTTCCTCGAGGACACGTCGTTCGAGCAGCCCGTCGCGAACCGAGCGGATCCCCTGCACCTCGACACCGCCACCGGCGCTCAACGAGCTCTCCGGTTTGACGGCAGCAAAATCGATGGTGCGGCGGGCGTAGCCGGCGGTGTTCACGTTCGAAATGTTGTTGCCGGTTACCTCGAGGCCGAGCTGCTGGGCCGAGAGCGCCCGCGCGGCCATGGTGAGGCTGGTATAGAGGCCAGACATCTCAGACCCTCGTGTTCACGGAACGGCCGGCGTACTCCGCACCAGCGGCCTGTCCCGAGCGAGCCCCAGGGGCATCCGCGCCGTAGCCGGTCGAGGCCTGCGCGGCCGTGTGCGAGGCGAGCGTCAGGCGGACGTAGTCCGTGAGCGTCGAACCCAGACGGCGGCAACGCAGCAGCGCGCGCTCGGCCGCTTCGAGCTCGCGGCGCACCGCGGCGCGCTCGTCGGCGGGAAGCCCCTGCATCGGAGGCAACTCCGCCAGCGCGAATTCGAGCGCGCCCTCGCTCGCGAGCAGCCCTTCGACCTGCGCGTGCGCGAGCGCTTCGGCCGCGCCCTCGAGGGCGAGCCGCAGGCGGATCGTCGCCGACACGGCGCGAGAGCCGGCCATGGGCGAGGCACCAGCCGGCCGCCCCGCCGAAGGGGCAAAGCTGGCGCTGCCGTCTTGAAAGGGCATTCCCATTCCAGGACCTTTCAAGACGACCTATTTGAGGATGTCGTCGATGAGCGCGTCGGCCAGCTTGTTGGCGTCGGCCCCGAGCTCGCCCGATTCGAGCTTGGCGCGGCCGCGCGCAACGGCTTCGGCCCGGATGTCCGGCAGCGCGTTCACGGCCTTCACCGCGTCGGCGACCAGCCCCTGGGCCTTCTTGGCGTCCGCGGACACATCGACCCGGTCACCAGCGTCGGCTGCACGGTTCGGCGCGGGCTGCTGCCCTTTCACGTCGGCGCGCTTCAGCGACTCGGTCTCGTGTGTGGGTCGATTCCCCTCGATCTTCATCGTCGTCTCCTGCTTACTTTCTCGGCTCTGCGAGTTCCTGCGCTACTCCGCCGAACTCGGCGTTTCGGATGCGACCCCGGGGAGGGTGGGTCCGTGTGCACCACCCCAATCGGCAGTCACCGGTTCCAGCTTTAGTCCCCCGGCCACGAAAGTGTGAGGGTCGACTGGACGCCCGTCCTGAGTCACCTCGAAGTGCAGATGTGTGCCGGTCGCCCGGCCGCTTCGCCCTGCCCGCCCGATCGCCTCGCCCGCTTTCACTTCCGCGCCCGCTTCGGTCATGAGCGACGACAGGTGGGCATACCGCGTGCGCACGCCGTTGGCGTGCTCCACGACCACCGTCTGGCCGTAGCCGCGCTGATCGCCGGCAAAGACCACCGTGCCTGCGTCCGCCGCCCCGATCGGCTCGCCGTACGCGGCGCGTAGATCCACGCCCCGATGGTACGCCGTCGCGCCGGAGAAGGGGTCGCGGCGCCATCCGAACCCACTCGTCTCGACACGATTGGCGAGCGGATCGATCGAGCCGGCGCCTTCGGCGCCCTGGGGCGGATCTGATAGCGAACCGGCGTCAAGCCGGTTTGCCAGATCCTGCGCGTGGTCCGCGCTTTTGGCGGGCCGCGCCGACCCGCGGCTACGAACGTCGGGATTGACCGTCGGCAGATCGATCGACGGGCGCTGCGCGGGCACGATGGCGTTGACGCCCGCCGCGGGCCCGCCGCCCACCTGTATCTCGAGCGACTTCGCCAGACCAAACCCCTGCGACCTGGTGATGTACGACGCGAGCTCGGTGTCGAGCGTCTCGAACATCGTCTCGGCGCCGAACCCCGACTTGTCGTCGTCCTCGTCCTTCCACGATCCCGACTTGCGCATTTCGCGCAGCATCTGGACGAGCAGCATCGACTCGAACTCCCCTGCCAGGCGCGCGAGCCTCTGCCCGTCGGGACTCGTCCCAGTCGCTCCCTGAGAGGAGCCCGATCGCGAACCGGCGTCAAGCCGGTTCGCCAGATAGTCCGCGCGGTCCGCGCTCTCCGCGGGCCGCGCCTTGTCGAGGCTCACAGAATCACGAGCTCCGCGCGGAGCGCGCCGGCCGCCTTGAGCGCCTGCATGATGGCGATGATGTCGCGCGGCGAGGCGCCCAGGCTGTTCAGCGCCCTGACGACGTCGGCGAGCGTCGTGCCGGCATCGAGCGCGATCATCTTCTTGTCCCCTTCGTCGACGTCCACCTGGGTCTGGGGCACCGTCGTCGTCTGCCCCAGCGACATGGGCGCCGGCTGCGAGACGTCGAACCGCGTCGAGATCCGCACCGCGAGATTGCCGTGCGCCACCGCGGCCGCGCTGATCCGCACGTCCCCCCCCATCACCACGGTGCCGGTGCGCTCGTTGATCACGACGCGCGCGGCAACGTCAATGGTGACCGGCAGCGGCTCGAGCCGTGCGATGAGCTCGGCGAGATTTCCTTTGTAGACCGGCGGCACCTGCACGCGCACCGAGCCCGCGTCGAGGGCGTGCGCCGAATCCGCCCCGAGCTCCATGTTGATCACCGCCGCCACGCGCGCGGCGGACGCGAAGTCCGGTTCGTAGAGCGCGAGGTTGACGGTGTCGAGGCCCGCCAGGGACGCCGGGTGAAACGCCTGCACCGTGGCGCCGCGCGGCACGCGGCCCACCGTCAGATGGTTGACCGCCACCGTGTTGCCACCGCCGCCGGCGCCGAACCCGCCGATCGACAGCGGCCCCTGCGCGAGCGCCACCACGGACCCGTCGGGACCGCGCAGCGGTGTGGGCAGCAGCGTCCCGCCTTGCAGGCTGCGCGCGTCGCCGATTGACGACGCCACCACGTCGATGCGTCCGCCGTTCTGCACGTACGGCCCGATTTCCGCGGTCACCACCACGGCGGCGATGTTCTCCACCTTCATCAAGTTGGGCGACACCGCCACGCCGAAGCGCTCGAGCATGCTGGCCAGCGTCTGCGCGGAAAAGATCGTCTGCTTCTTGTCGCCGGTCTTGTTCAGACCGACCACCAGGCCGTAACCCACCACCGACGTCGCCGTCGGCCCCTGCAGCGCGGCGACGTCTTTCAGACGCGCGCCGACGCCGGGGGCGACTTCGGCCGAGAGGCCGCTGCCCGCGCAGAGCAGGCCGAGTGAGACGAGCGGAACGAAGAGCTTTCGCATGTCAGAACACCTTGTTGAGGGCGCGCACCAGCCAGCCCGGCTTGAGGTTGTCCTTGATGAGCCCCTTCCCGAAGTAGCGAATCTGCATCTGGCCGACGGCTGTCGACGGCACCACGTTGCCCGGCCCGATGTCGGCGGCGCGCACGATGCCGCTCAGCACGATGAACTGGCGGTCGCCGTTGATGTCCACCTCGCGGATGCCTTCGAGTACGAGGTCGCTGTTCGGCAGCACCTCCGTGACGCGCGTCGTGATGACCGCGGAGAGCGAGCCGGCACGGTTGGTGGCACCGCTGCCCTTGAAGCCGGTGTCGGTGCCGAGCGCCGCGAGCGACGACGGATCGAGCCAGCCGGGATACTTGTTCTCGGCGCCGAACAGGTGCGTCACCGACGCCGCCGCGCTGCTCTTCTTGTCGAGGGCGGAGTCGGCGCTGCCCGACGCGTTGATGTTCTCGACCACGCGCACGGTCACCAGATCGTTCACGCGACGCGCGCGCAGATCGGCAAAGAGGCCGGCCGCCCACTGGTTGTCGGCGCTCGCCGGCACGGCGCGCGCGGCCTGCAGGTAGCGGGCGAGCACGGTGTCGTAGTCGTCCTTCTGCACCGCGGTCGGCTGCCCCGTCTGCTGCACCGTCGGCTGCTGCGCCAACGCTGGCGCGGCGAGCATGGCGGCGAAGCCAAGCGCGAGGACGAGCGCGCGCGTGCTGCTGGTCCAGAACGGGCGATAACCAGTCATCATCGAATCTCCTGCGGCTGCGCCAGCAGCACCTCTACGACCCCGGGTGAGAGCACGCGCGCCGGCTGCAGCCCGCGGGCGCTGCCGCGCCTGATGCGCACGACATCGCCGACACCGCCGCTTGCCGTGGCGCGCCCTACGCCCCACGCTTCGAGCGCGCCCATGCGCGCCACCACTTTCACTTCGTCGCCGGCCCGCACGGCGTCCGGCACGACGACGACCGCCTTCGAGAGCACTTCGCCGGCCGCCAGCGTCCGCCGCGCGTGGGCGCCGATCACGTCGGCGAGACGCGGCAGCGGCTCGAATCGCACACCGCTCACGCCGCCGTCCTGCTCCTGCACGGCCTCGGCCGTCACCGCGGCGTCGCGTTCGACGGGTGCCGTCGTCCGCACGTGGAGCGTTGTCACAGTCACGCTCGCCACTGCGAGACCCACCCGCTTGCTGCCCGCGCGCAGCGTGAACTGCACCGGCTGTCCCGTGCGCGCGCCCGGATCCGGCACCGCCACCAACGTTCCGTCCCCCGCGCTGCCTGCTTCACCTGCCTGCGGCAGGGCCGAGTCGATGCGCATCTCGCCCACCGTCACCTGCGTGCTCGCGACATGGAAGCGCTCGGCCACGGCCTGCGCGATCGCGAGACGCACGGAATCGGGGTCGTTGCCGACGGCGGCCGCCACAGCCGGCATCGCCAGGCTGGCGCACACGAGAAGGAGGGCGGCACGCATCGTTACCGCGCCAGCCCGTTCACCTGCTGGAGCATTTCGTCAGCGGTGCGGATCACTTTCGAGTTCGCCTCGTAGGCGCGCTGGCCAAGAATCATGGCCACCATTTCCTCGACCACGCTGACGTTCGAGTCCTCGACGAACCCCTGCACGAGCGTGCCGGCACCGTCGGTGCCGGGCACGGTCGTGCTCGGGTCGCCCGACGCGCTGGTGACCACGTAGATGTTGCCGCCGCGCGCCTCGAGCCCCGCCGGGTTCTGGAACTGCGCGAGCTCGAGCGTGCCCACCTGCTGCGGTGTGCCCTGGCCGGGCACGGTCACCGACACGATGCCGTCTTTCGAAATCGTGATCGAGGTGGAGTTGGCCGGGATGTTGAGGGCCGGTTCGAGCTGATAGCCTTCGTTCGTCACCACGTCGCCCGTGCCGCTCACGTGGAACATGCCGGAGCGGGTGTAACCGGTCTCGCCGCCGGGCAGCGTCAGTTGGAAGAAGCCGTTGCCTTCGATGGCGATGTCGAGCGACGAGCCGGTGGAGCGCAGGTTGCCGCTCGTGAAGTTGCGCGAGGTCGCCACCGCCCGCGACCCCAGCCCGGCCTCGAGGCCGATCGGCGCCTCGCCTTCCGACGACGACGGCGATCCGGCCGCCTTGATCTTCTGGTAGACGAGGTCCTCGAACTCGACGCGCGCCTTCTTGAAGCCGGACGTGTTCACGTTGGCCAGATTGTTCGCGATGTTGTCGATATTCGCCTGTTGGGCGTTCATCCCGCTGGCTGCCGTGTAGAGTGCTCGAATCATTTCGTCTCTCCAGGGCGGTCCGAAGACCGCCCTCTACAAAAGCCTTCCTCCGCTACCGTCTACCCAGCTCGCCGATGGCGCGCGAATCGAGGTCGTTCATGAGCATCGAGACGCCACGCTGCAGCGCTTCGAACGAACGCTGCACTTCGGTGAGCGCCACCATCCGGTCGACGAGCGTGACGTTCGACTGCTCGAGCGCGCCGCCGACGACCCGCGGCGACGCGGCGGCGGGCGTGACGCCCGCCTTGGCGCGAAAGCGCGTGCCCGACTCGCGTTCGATGTCACTCTCCGAAGCGAACGACACGACTTTGAGCTTGCCAGCCACCACGTCGCCCACCTTCACCGTGCCGTCTTCGCCGATCGACACCGTGCCGGTGCCAATCTTGATCGGTGCAGTTCCACCGGCCTGCATCACGGGAAACCCGTCGCCGGTCGTGAGCACGCCGTCACCGCGGCGCACGAACGAGCCGTTGCGCGTGTAACGTTCGCCGTCGGGCGTGCTGATGGCAAAGAACCCCGCGCCCTCGATCGCCGCGTCCATGTCGCGCCCCGTGGTTTGGAGCGTGCCGGGGCGAAAATCGAGTCGCGTCCCGCCGGGCGTGACGTCCACGGCGGAATCGAGCACCGCGCGGAACGACGGGCGCTCGGCGGCAACCGTGGCGCCGCGCTCGGTCTTGTATCCCGACGTGCCGACGTTGGCGAGATCCGACGCGAGGCGGTCGAGATCCGCGAGCCGCGACTGCATCCCGCTCAGTGCGCTATAGACGCCGCCGGGCATGGCCGTTCCTCCTGAATGAGTACATCTTGCGTTCGCGCGCCGCCTTCGACGCGTACCCACATGAAGTCGCCGCATCCCGCATAGCGGATGACGGCATCGCTGCCGGCCGCCACGGCCGCCACGACCTGGGCCGCTTCTTCGACGCCGCGCACCACCGCGGCGTGATGCGCTCCCGCGGCATCCGGCGAGTAGGCGTCGAGCGCCCGCTCCCACACCGCGTCGTCCACCAGATACGGTTCCGCGGTCCATCCCGTGAGCCGCGCGAGCGCGCGGAGCGACGGGCGCGGCAGCGGCGCCGTGCACAGCACGTGCAGCCGACGCTCCTGCGCTTCGAACGGCAGCAGGCCGAGCGCACGGACCATGTCGACCGACAGCCCACCGGGCGCCTTGCGCACGCGCAACGGATCCACCGTCGTGAGGTAGCTCACGCCCGCCTGCGCGGCCAGCGCGCGCACCAGCGTGGCGCTCGAGACGAACCCGAGGCGCTGCAGTTCCGCGCCGATGCGTAAGCCGCTGCGGCGCTGGCTCGAGAGCGCCGCGTCGAGCTGCGACTGCGAGATGGCCCCTTGATGCCGCAGCAGCGCACCGAGCCGTAAAGGCGGCAGCGATCCGGCCGATTCACCGACTGGCGGAGGAGACTCGAGCCCCCGCCGCACGGCCGCCGCGGCACACGTCCGCGAACAGAACCAGGTGCCGTTGAGCCGCACGCCGCCCCAGACGCCGAACGCGGGGCGCCAGCGGACACACGACGCGTCAGCGCATCGAGGCATGAACGGTCGGCTCCTTCACCTCACGCGACGTCTGTTGGAGCATCAGACGCACTTCCCCTTCCGACATCTGCTCGGCGGCCGCGATGTCGCGCACGCTGTGGCCGCGCTTGGCGGCCCCGCGGACGCGCCGCTGGGTCGTGACGCGGTTGCGCGGCGCGGGCACGGTGGCCACGGCAGACGGTTGCGCCGACGCCAGGCGGGAGACTTCGCGCGCCACGTCGTGAAGGCCGCCTTCGAGGGTGTCGGTGAGCAGCGCCATCGCCGCCGATAGATGCGCAACACGGCCGTCGAGGCTGCGCACCCTCCGCCGCTGCAGCCAGATCACCACGAGGGCGGTCGCCTGCAGCAGGAGCAGCACGCTCCCACCCGCGCCGACCACCAGCTGCTGCATCTGAGGATTGAGCATCCCAAACTGTTCCACGTCACGCCTCCATCGAACGGATTCGTTCTTTCGGGCTCACTACATCGAGGATCCGTACCCCGTAGTTGCCGCCGACAATCACCACTTCCCCGCGCGCCACGACGCGGTTGCTCACGAGCACGTCCACCGGGTCGTCCGCCGACCGTCCGAGATCGATGAGCGAACCCGGCCCCATCCGCGCCAGCGTCCTCAAGGGCAGCTCGGTTCTGCCGAACCTGACGATGAGGGGGAGATCGATGTCCAGAATCACGTCGATGCGATCGGCCGCTGATTCCTCGATCGGATGCTCGACGAAATCGTGGGCGGCCGCCGCGTTCGCGACGCTGGCCTCTTCGGCCAACGCCAGGTCGAGCGACCCGCCGAAGGACACGAGCAGCGGGGCCGCCATACCCGCCGCCTCGAACATGCAGCCCGAGACGGCCGGCCCCGCCGCCTTTTCCCTGGTGTCGAGCTGCACGACGCGCAGCAGCACACCGTGGGTGGAGTTCTCCTTGAACGACGAGAGCGCCTGCGTCAGCGCTTCGCGCAACGTGTCGAGAATCGACGCGTCGGGCGGCGCTTCGTTGAGGCCCATGATGAGCGCCGTCACCGATGCGGCACCCACCTCGTCGAAGCAGAGCTCGCCTACGCCGTGGGCGCTGTCGTCCGATTTGATGACCGCGATCCACTGACGCCCGCTCGGGCGCACGTCGGTGGGCGTCGTGACGACCTGCGTATCCAGGAGCGCGCCGAAGACGCCTGCCAGCTCGCTGGCAAGGGCTGCCGAGATCTCAGAGGTCATGCCGCCGCCCCTTTCCCGGACCGCGACTCCACGCGCACGGCCACACCGTGTCCGTTCTGCGCGAGGCGTCCCGCGAACCGATTGATCTTGCCGACCATGACGTCGATCGGCTGCGTGATCGAATGGCCAAGGGCGACGATGTCGCCCGGCCGCAGCTTCAGGAGCTCTTCAGCGGGCAGCGTCGTCTCGAGCATGGCCGTCACCGGCACGGTGACGCGACCGAGATTGGCAGACAGCCACGTCTCCTCGTCCTTGGTGGGTTGACGGCGCGTGCGCTGCGAGCCCTGCACGAAGCGATCGCCCGTGGCCTCGATGGCGGTCGCGGGGATGCACACGTTGAGCATGCCGCGCGAATCGGCGACTTTGACGTCGAACCCGAGCAGCACCACGATTTCGTTTGGCCCCATCACCTGTAGCATCTGCGGCCGCGTTTCACGACCCTGGATGCGGAAGTTCACCTCGGTGACCACGCGCCAGACGTCGGAGAGCGCGTCGAGCAGCAGCTTCATCACCGAGTCGATGACGTTCTGCTCGATTTCCGTGAGCGGGCGCGTCATGCCGGTGTTCTCGCCAGTGCCGCCGAGCAGGCGATCGACGAGCGTGAACGCCACCGCGGGGTTGAGCTCCACCGCGGCCAGCCCTTCGAGCGGGTCGAGGCTGACGGCGTAAAATGCCGTCTGCTCCGGCAGCGACATCAGGAACTCGGAGTAGGCGAACTGCTCCACCGACACGATGGTCACTTCCGTCACCGACCGCAGGAAGGCGGAGAGCGACGTGGACACGTTGTGCGCGAAGCGGTCGTGCAGGAAGTGCAGCGACCGCAGCTGCTCCTTCGAGATGCGATCCGGGCGGCGGAAGTTGTACGCCGCCACCATCTGGCCGTTCGGACCGCGCGCCGCCACCCCCTGCACGGGCGCGACGGTGCTCGACGACTC
>Ga0105238_10001040_pt1 | contig 28163 bp, 22 predicted proteins | sample KBSC34metaG_FD_81526 | JGI IMG/M metagenome (GOLD analysis project Ga0105238, IMG submission 81526) | Corn rhizosphere microbial communities from Kellogg Biological Station, Michigan, USA - KBS C3-4 metaG | ecosystem: Host-associated > Plants > Roots > Rhizosphere > Soil | place: Michigan, USA...
GCCTGCAAGGTGCCGCAGTCGCCGGGTGACGCCACGCCGATCGGCACCGAAATCTTCACCGCGATCAACATCCACAGGATCATGACCGAGCTTCTGGTGATGGCCGTCGCCTGCAACCAGACCAAGGTCTTCAACATGTCCTTCTCGGCCTCGGCCTCGCAGTTCCGCAGGGAGGGCGAGTCGGCGACCAACCACACGCTGACGCATGAAGAGCCGGTGGATGCGGCGCTGGGCTATCAGCCGATCTCGGACTGGTTCGCGACCCGCAGCATGGAGAGCATGGCGGCCTTCGTCGGCGCCTTCGCCAAGGTACGCGAGGGCGACGGCACCTTGCTCGACAACACCATGATCTTCGCCCACACGGACACCAACTATGCCCGGGTGCACGCGCTGGACGGCATCCCGATGATGAGCGTCGGCAAGGCCGGCGGGCGCATCAAGACCGGCATGTATATCGCCGGCAACGGCGACCCGGTGACCCGCGTGGGCCTCACCATGATGCAGGTTATGGGTCTGCCGGTGAACCAGTGGGGCACACGGTCGCTCAAGACCAACAAGACGATCACCGAAATCCTGGCCTAGGGAGGAAAGAATGACGTCAACGAACGGCATGCCGAGGCGCACCGCCATTGGCCGTATGGTCGCCGGCCTCGCACTGGTCGGGGCCGCGGCGGGATTGCGCCGGGCCGACGCGGCCGATCCCCCCAACCCCGTCCCCTCGCCCCGCCTGGGACTGGCGGTTGCCGACCTGCAGAAATCGGTCGATTTCTATGTCGGCGCCCTCGGCTTCAAGGAAGTCGCGATGGCGCAGAGCGTGGGCAAGCTGCTTTCCACGGCGATGGAGGTCGACAGTCCGCTCGACGTCCGCTTCGTCCAGAAAGGCGGCCTCGCGATCGAGCTCCTGCATTTCGTCGACAGCAAGAAACCGGTGCCGCATCCGATGAACCAGCGTGGCCTCACGAACCTGACCCTGGCGGTGGATGACCTGGCGGCCATCAGTGCCCTGGTGAAGCAGCATGGCGGCACCATCGTCGAGAAAACCCGCACCAAGTTCGGCGCGCCCGGCAACGGCGCGATGATCGTATTCTGCGAGGACCCGGACGGCGTCAGGATCGGCTTGGAGCAGGTTATCTAGGCGGAACGGCCCTCGGCCCGGAATTTCGTCGGCGAGGTGTTGGTCCAGCGGAAGAAGGCGCGGCGGAAGGTTTTGCCGCAGCTGAAGCCCAGCCCCTCGGCGATATCGTCGATCGTGCGGGTGGAAGTGGTCAGCTCCTGGATGGCGCGGGCGCGGCGCCATTCGTCCTTCACCGCGCCGGCGGAAATCCCCTCTTCGGCCAGGCGGCGTTTGAAGGTGCTGGGGCTCAGCCCGAAATTCTGCGCCAGCTGCCACACATCGGGCAGCGGCTCATGCATGGTCAGCGCGGTCTGGTAGATATTGCGAATATGCTCGGCCAGGGTGCCGACATGGCTTTCGTCGGTATCGAAATTATAGGGATAGAAGGACAGGAACTCGACCATGTCCGAATAGTTGCGGACGATGGCGCGCTTGAGATACGCGGTGGAGAATTCCAGGGAATCGTCGCTCTGCGCGAACACCACGTCGGAATGGAGCAGCGCCTCGGCGATATGCGGCTCGGCCGGCGGCGAGCAGCTCATCGAGATCGCAAGCGGCTGGATATTCTCCCCGATCAGCCAGGAGATCAGCTTCAACCAGGCGCGCAGCGCCAGCAGGTTGTTGAGGAAATTGCTCTCGATATCGTCGCCCACGATCGCGGACGTGGCAATGAGGCTGATCCTGTCGTCATGGAGGGCGTTGCGCACATTGATGGTCGAGCCCTTCAACATATTGTTGAAGATCTCCATCCGCTCCATCGCTTCGCCCAGATTCGCGCTGCCGGTCAGCGCATAGCAGGCGAACTTGCACTCCTCCATGCGGGCTTCGAAATCGAAATAGCTGCCGTGCATGTGGTTGACCAGCGCATGCTGCAATTCGCGGCACAGCAGGCTGACCTTCTGCCCCGACAGATCGCTGCCGCCGGTTTCGAGGATTTGGGCCTGGGTATCGAAAACTTTGATCTTGGCGAGGATCGGCGCCAGCGGAATGCCGCAGGCGGTAATTCTGTCCAGTAAAAGGCGCGCGATAAAGCTCAGCTCGTAATGGGACGTCTGTTTTGAGACATGCGTTGGATGGGGCTTCTTCCCCTGTCCAAGTTTTCCCACCATGTGTTCCCCGCGTGACTGAAAAGTCACTGTATTTGAACCGAAAAGTGGTTCTTCCCTCTGTCGATTTCTAACAATATTGCCAATAACGGTCAATGTTCCGGTATGCTCAAACAGCGGCCCAAAAACGCTCTACGCCGCCGGTTTCCAGGGGAGGACAGGATGAACAAGCACTGGCTGGCGGGGGCCTTTCTGGCGACGAGCTGCCTTGGATTTCCGGCGTTTGCGGCCAGCGGACCCGACGACATCGCCGGCGCGGTGAAGAGCGACAAGGGGCCGGAGGCGGGCGTCTGGGTGATCGCCGAGGCCAAGGACCTGCCCGCGCATTACGTGAAGAGCGTCGTGACCGACGACCAGGGCCGCTATGTGATGCCGGCCCTGCCCAAGGGCCACTACAAATTGTGGGTGCGCGGCTACGGCCTGGTGGACTCCGATCCCGTGGAAGCCGAACCCGGCGCGCATCTGGACCTCGCCGCCAGAATAGCCCCCAGCGCCAAGGAGGCGGCGGAGTATTATCCGGCCGCCTATTGGTACGCGATGCTGAACCCGCCGCCGGAAAGCGACTTCCCCGGCACCGGATCGAAGGGCAACGGCATCGCCCCGGTGATGGCGAGCCAGCAGCACTGGCTGCACAACATGAAAGAGAACTGCATGTTCTGCCACCAGCTGGGCGACAAGGTGACCCGCTCCATACTGACACCGGGCAACAGCGTCGAGGCCTGGGCCGCGCGCATCCAGATGGCGCGCGCCGACGATCCGGCGATCGGCACCAACGGCGCGTCGCTGTCGGCGCAGATGCAGAACAACATGGCCCGCTTCGGCCGCGGCCGGGGCCTGAAGATGTATGCCGACTGGACCGACCGGATCGCCGCCGGCGAGACGCCCAAGGTGACGCCGAAGCGGCCCGAGGGCGACGAGCGCAACATCGTGGTGACGGTCGAGGACTGGGGCGCCGGCCACTATGTGCACGACCAGATCTCCAGCGACCATCGCGACCCGCACGTCAATGCCGGGGGCCCGATCTACGGTATGGGCACGCTGGGCGGGTATCTGGAGGTGTTCGATCCCAAGACGATGAAGAACACCACCGTGCCGATCCCGGCCCTGGACGGATCGAACGGCCACAAGGCCGATGCCGGCGTCCATGCCGACGAGATGGATGGCAAGGGCCGGGTGTGGATGCCGACGATCTATAAGGAAGGGCCCGAGCCCGCCTACTGCAAGGACGGCTCGACGCCCTATTCCAAATACTATCCGCTGGCCGACGCCCAGGCCGGGGCTGTGCTGCCGGTCTATGACCCGGCGACCAAGAAGGTGGACATCATCCCGATGTGTTCGGGCGGCAACCACGGCAACTTCTCCTTCGACGGCAAGAACACGCTCTATATGAGCGGCGACCTCAAGGTCATCTCCTGGATCGACACCAATGTCTGGGACAAGACCCACGATGTGAAGCAGGCGACCGGCTGGTGCCCGATGGTGATCGACACGTCGGGCGACGGCAAGATCGACCCCGACCACACCAAATGGAATGCCGCCGAGAATCCGCTGAAAGGGTTCGGTGGCGGTGAGGATATCGATCCGAAAGCCGCCAGAGCCGCCGCGGATGCGCCGCCGCCCGCCTTCGATCCCAAAAAGGACACGCAGTTCTCGGCCGCGCTTTACGGCATGTCCGTCGGCAAGGACGGCAGCATCTGGGAGGCGGCCTATGTGCCCTATGTGCCCAGCGCCATCGTGCGCCTGACGCTGGGCAACCATCCGCCGGAAACCTGCAAGACCGAGATCTACCAGCCGCCGCTGGTCAACGGAAAATACCCCGCCTATGGCGTGCGCGGCGTGGGTGTGGATGCCGACGGCGTCGCCTGGGCGGCCTTCTCCTCCGGCCAGGTCGGCAAGTTCGACCGCCGCAAGTGCAAGGTGACCAGCGGGCCGGCCGCCACCGGCCAGCAATGCCCCGAGGGCTGGAGCTTCTATGACCTGCCGAGCCCGCATGTCGGCAATACCAGCGCAACGTCGGACTTCGTCTATTCGGAGTGGAACGATTTCGACGGCGTGATGGGGCTGGGCAAGAACGCTAAATTCTTCCCGGCGATCAATTCGGACTCGGTCGTGGCGCTGCGCAACGGCGAGGACAAGTTCGTCACCTTCCGCGTGCCCTATCCGATGGGCTTCTATACCCGCGGCGTCGACTTCCGTATCGACGACCCGAAGGGCGACTGGAAGACGCACACGATGCACGCGACCTTCGCCAGCGCCACGCCCTGGCATCAGGAAGACGGCGAGGGTTCGTACAGCAAGATCGTGACCTTCCAGGTGAGGCCGGACCCGCTGGCAAACTGACGCCGGCGGGAAATCCGCTATACTCCCCCCAAGAGTTAGCGGGAGGACGCGATGGGGATCGTGATTTCGGCCGACGAGCATATCGTCGAACCGGTCGAATTCTGGAACGAACTGCTGCCGGCCGCCTTGTCGGCGGCGGACCGCGACCGCGCGCCCAGGCTGGAGAACGGCGCGCTGGTCGTTGACGGCTATTCGATGCCGGTCTTCCTGCTGTTCCCCGAGCTGATCGCCTATTCCGATGCGCAGCCGGGCGTCAGCGACGTACCCGGCCGCCTCAAGATGATGGACAGCGAGGGCGTCGATATCTCGATCCTGTTCCCGCAGCGCGCCATGGGCATGTATGCGATCAAGGATCAGGGCTTAAGGAAGCGCTGTATCAACGCCTATAACGAATGGCTGGCCGCCTTCTGCGCCAAGTCCGGCGGACGGCTTTACGGCGTGCCGATCCTGCCCACCGTCTATGCGCCGGAAGAAACGGCCGAATATCTCGCCCATCTCAAATCGCTGGGCTTCCGCCTCGTTACCATGCCGAACCAGCTGCGCAACACCGCCTACACCGCACCCGAGATGGAGCCGCTGTGGCGCGCGATCGAGGAGAGCGGCCTGGTCGCCGCCTATCACACCAGCGAGACGCCCGAGAGCAACGGCCCGGGCGGGCTCGGCACCTTCCTGATCCGCACCACCCAGCCGTTCCGCAATGTCTGGGGCCATCTGGTCTTCACCGGCCTGCTGGAGCGCCATCCCGGCGTGCGGCTGCTGTTCGCCGAGGGCGGCATCAGCTGGATCCCCTCGGCGCTGGACCATGCAGACCGCATCCATACCGACTTCGCGGGCTATCTGCAGCCGCGCCTGCCACGGCCTCCGAGCGAATATTGGCGCCGCCAGTGCTGGGCGACCTTCATGGACGACCCGCGCGGCATCGAGCAGATCGACCATATCGGCGTCGATCGGGCGCTATGGTCCTCCGACTATCCGCATCCGGAGGGCACCCGCGGCAAGACCCAGGCGCTGGTCTCCTCGTTGCGCGGCCAGCTGGGCCAGGACCGCGCCGATGCCGTGCTCGGCGGCAACGCAATGTCCCTGCTGGGGATCGGCAACGCTTAGTTCGCCTTGTCCGCCCGGTGCGGACGGGATAGCGTCCACGGTAAATCCACTGGGGAGGAAGCGATGCTGGACTTGCTGGTCAAGGACGGGATTGTCGTCGACGGCACCGGGGCGCCGCGGCGCAGGGCCGATATCGGCGTCAAGGACGGGCGCATCGCCGCCGTGGGCGAGATCGGCGAGGGCGCCAAACAGACGATCGATGCCGGCGGCCGGGTGGTGGCGCCGGGTTTCGTCGACGTCCACACCCACTACGATGCCCAGGTCTTCTGGGACCATAGCCTCAGCCCCTCCTCCTATCACGGCGTCACCACGATCGTCGGCGGCAATTGCGGCTTCTCGATCGCGCCGTTGAGCGGCAAGACGGAAGACAGCGAATATTTGCTCCACATGCTGGCCCGGGTCGAAGGCATGCCGGTCGAGAGCCTGCAGCAGGGCGTTCCCTGGGACTGGACCTCGTTCGGCAGCTATCTGGACAAGCTTGAGGGCAGGCTGGGCATCAACGCCGCCTTCATGGTCGGGCACAGCGCGGTGCGCCGTGCCGTGATGGGCAAGCGCGCTGTCGGCGAGAAGGCGACCGAGGCCGAGATTTCGGCGATGCAGGAACTGCTGCGCGCCTCGATCCGCGCCGGCGGGCTGGGCCTGTCGAGCTCGATCTCCTCCACCCACAATGACAGCGACGGCAACCCCGTGCCGTCCCGCTTCGCCACCGACGAGGAGCTGATCGCGCTGGCGACCGTGGTCGGCGAGTTTCCCGGCACGACGCTCGAATTCCTGCCGGCGATCAATGCCTTCGGCGACGCGCAGCTGGAGCGGATGGCGAAGCTGTCGGCGGCGGCCCAGCGGCCGCTGAACTGGAACCTGATCGTGCCCAACGCCTCCAACCCGGACATGCTGAAGCTTCAGCTCAGCGCCGGGGATGTTGCCGCCAGGCTGGGCGGGCGCGTCGTCGGGCTGGCGATCGCCGGGCCGATCACCACAAGGCTGAACTTCGCCAGCATGTTCGTGCTGGACGCTTTTCCCGGTTGGGACGAGATCGTCCGCATGCCGATCCCCGAGCGGGTGAAGGCATTGCGCGACCCGGCCGTGCGCGAGCGGATGGACAGCATGGCCAATTCCGAGGCCGCCGGCATATTCCGCAACATGGCGCGCTGGGAGGTCCACAGCATCGTCGAGGTCTTCGATCCGGCCAACAAGCAGTATGAGGGCATGACGGTCGGCAAGATCGCCGAGATGCAGGGCAAGAAGCCGTTCGACGCGCTGCTCGACCTTTGCCTGTCGGAGGACCTGAAGACCTCGTTCTCGCCGCCGAGTTTCGGCGCGGACGAGGCGAACTGGAAGTTGCGCTCAGAGGTGTGGCGGGATTGGCGCACCGTGATCGGCGGCTCCGATGCCGGCGCCCATCTCGACATGATCGACACGTTCGCCTTCTCGTCGCAGGTGCTGGGCCCCGGCGTGCGCGAGCGCGGGCTGATGGAGCTGGAGGAGGCGGTGCACCGCCTGACCCAGGTGCCGGCCGAGCTGATCGGTTTCACCGACCGCGGCGTGATCAAGGCGGGCAACTGGGCCGACCTCGTCGTGTTCGACCCCGACCGGATCGGCAGCGGGCCGCTGCACACGCGCTTCGACCTGCCCGGCGGCGCCGGGCGGCTCTATGCCGAGGCCGAGGGTGTCGGCCATGTCATCGTCAACGGCGCCGAGATTGTGCGCGACAATGCGCTGACCGGCGCGGAACCGGGCCGGGTGCTGCGCTCGGGACGCGATACCTATACGGCGCCGCTGACCACGCGGCATTGACGGCGGGAGGATCGGATGGCTCGGGTTCATATCACTGAAGAGACTTCACCCTGGATGAGCGCGCGCGAAGCACTGGCGAACGCTCCAGCCGGACATTTCACCGAAGGGGAGATCAGCGCCCACTACCGGATGCGGGAACCTGGCACCGATAAGGCGCCCCAGCTGATGGAGATGCGCTATGAGCCGCATGCCGAAATCCAAATCCACGCGCATGACGAGGACGAGATCGTCTATATCCTGGCCGGCGAAATGCATCTCGGCGGCCGCGTGCTGGGCCCCGGCAGCACGCTGTCGATCGCCGGTGGAACCTTCTATGGCTTCAAGGCTGGCGCTGACGGGCTGCAATTCCTGAATTTCCGGCCGCGCCAGGACACGACATTTCATACCGGCCGCGAGACATACAGGCATTAGGACGGGCGAGACGCCTATGGCTGGCACGATGCGGTGGGCTTCTCTCGCGATGGCGACGATTGTCATCGCGTCCGGGTCGGCGAACGCCGCCACCGGCTATGTCTTTCCGCTCAAGGTAAGCGCCAACCACCGCTATCTGATCGACCAGACGGGCGTGCCCTTCATGATCGTGGGCGATGCACCGCAGGCGCTGGTGGGCAATCTTTCGCCGGCCGACGCGTCGTTCTTCATGACCAACCGCGCCCGATACGGCATCAATACGCTGTGGGTGAACCTTCTGTGCGACAGCTACACCGCCTGCAATTCTGACGGCACGACCTTCGACGGCATCGCGCCGTTCACGACGGCGGGCGATCTTTCGACACCCAATCCGAAATATTTCGACCGCGCCGCGAAGATGGTCGACCTCGCCGCGAAGCATGGAATGGTGCTGCTGCTCGACCCGGCCGAGACCGGCGGCTGGCTGGGCGTCCTGCAGGCGAACGGCGTCGACAAGGCGCGCGCCTATGGGCAATTCCTGGGGACCCGCTTCGGCGCCTATAAGAACATCATCTGGATGAGCGGCAACGATTTCCAATCCTACGCGAATCCGGACGACGACGCGGTGGTGAGCGCCGTCGCGGAAGGCATTCACGATACCAACCCTGCCGCGTTGCAGACTGTCGAGCTGAGCTATCTGGTCAGCGCATCGCTGGACGACCCCACCTGGCGGCGGATCGTCGGGCTCGACGCGGTCTATACCTATCGCCCGACCTACGCGAAGGAACTGCTGGAATATCGCCGCACGCTGTTCAAACCCACCTTCATGGTCGAGGCGAACTACGAGTTCGAGATGAACGGCGGCACCGACGGCGGGTCGATCCAGAATCTGCGGAAACAGGAATATTGGACGGCGCTGTCCGGCACCACGGGCCAGCTCTATGCCAGCCATTATTCCTGGACGCTGACCGGCGGCTGGAAGACCAATCTCGATACGACGGGCGTGCTGCAATTCTCCTATATGCGGCACTTCTTCCAGCAGCGGCCCTGGTACGATCTGGTGCCCGACCGCGACCACCAGGTCCTGACGAAGGGCTTCGGGCGCTTCTCCCAGACCGATTCGATCGACACGGACACCTACGCGACAGCCGCCGCCACACCCGACGGCAAGCTTGCCATCGCCTATCTGCCCAGTGTGCGGACGGTGACGGTCGATATGTCCAAGCTCTCGGGCGCAGTCAGCGCGCGCTGGTTCGATCCGACAAGCAACAGCTTCGCCTCGATCGCCGGGTCGCCCTTTGCCAATAGCGGCAGCCGCGATTTCACGCCGCCCGGCACGAACAAAGGCGGCGACGGCGATTGGGTGCTGATGCTGACGGCGCGCTGACGCGCTAAGATACGGAACACGTTCGGGGAGAGGCAGGCAGATGGTCCGTATCTGGTATCAATCGGCGGCTGAAATGGGCCGGTCCGGCAAATATGCCGAACAGCTCCAGGCGCATTTCAAGCGCGTGGTCGATCCCGGCACCACGGTCGATCTCCATGGCGTGCCGGGCGGCACATGGGGCGGCAAGCTGCCGTCGGAGAATCTGCGCTATCCGGCGGTGTTCCATGCGGCATTGGGGCCGATCTTCATCGGCAATGCGATCAAAGCCGAGCGGGAGGGCTATGACGCCTTCCATATCGGCACCTATCTCGATGCCTTCCTGCCGGAAATCCGCTCCGCGGTCGACATCCCGGTGTCATCCCATATCGAGACCTCGCTCTTGATGGGCTGCGCGTTGGGTCAGACGATCGGGATCATCACGCTGAACCGCCAGATCATGCGGATCATCAAGCAGAGCATTGCCCGCCACCGGCTGGAGGGGCGGATCGGACCGTGCTGGCCGATGGACCCCGACTATACCGAGGCGGAGCCGGTCGCCGCCTTCGAGGATCCCGGCGACTATGTGGCGCTGTTCATGAAGCTGGCGCGCCAGGCGGTGAAGGAAGGCGCCGACGTCATCATCCCCATGGAGGGGATTCTGGCCGAAGTGCTGGCCAGCCAGGGCATCCATGAAATCGACGGCGCGGTGATCATGGACGGCATCGGCGCGCCGGTGATGTATGCCGAGATGCAGGCCAAGCTGTGGAAGCGCACCGGCACCAGGGTCGGCCGCCACTGGACCTACGAGCGCGCCGACGCGCAGACCATGCTGCATTACTGGCCGCCGAAATAGGCAAACTCTACCGAGGCTCCGCTCGTTTCGCTTCGTGGTTCGACTCAGGCAGGAAATCGGGTGAAACCGGTATCGTTTTATCGGCGTGCCGCGAAAAGAAACGCCAGCCCGCATCGGTTTTCACAATCTGATCGTCATAGATACCGATGCCCTCGAAAGTCGGCGGGGCATCGGCCTTCACGTCACGTACACTCGTCAGCACCATCGACCGGGCATGGACATGGCCCGGCGCCGTTTGCACCAGCAGAATATTGCCGACGAAATGGTTTCTGATCGTGTCCACAACCGGACGGGAGCCAAACGCGACAAGCTGATCGTGGCCCTGCACGGTCGTGCCGGGGAAATCGAGCTTGCCGTCCGGCGTGAAAGTCGCGGCCCACGCTTCGCCAAGACGGTTGTCGATGTAGTGGCAGTATTTGTAGAGCAACTCCTCTATCGCGACCCGGTCCTGGACGGAGAGATGCAAATTGCGCGCGGCAAGAGCTTGCCCAGAAGCCTTCAAAGCCAAAAGAAAGCCGGCTAAGGCCACCGCGGAAAATCGCCGCCTCGCACACAGGGTTTTCATCGCACTCCCGCCCTCCCTCTTTTCTCGGTGAAAAAGATACTAAGGGGCCCCATGTCGCGGCGCTATGAATGCGATGGCATGTACCAGATCGGCGAAGACCAGGCACGCTCCTGGATTGCCGGCGGCACGTCCTTCGGAACAGGAAGATTGTACCGGGCCGCCAATCTCGTAGACCAGCGCAACGTGGGCACCTCAAGAACGCGGACATAGTAAAGAGACGGCTTGGCGGCATCGAATTCCGGGTCGCTCCAGGCGGTCAGGAACTCGGTATTGCCCGATCTGTGATCCTCCTGCGGTTTGCCATCGGCGACCGCGGCATCGAATATCTTTTCGCGGTAATCGTCTCCCTCGAGCCAGACCTTGACGACCTGAACACGATCGAGATTGGCGGCGGATGGATCCTTGAGGGCCCAGATCAGGAAATTCGGCGCCTTTGCGTCGCCCGGCCGGCTCGGGAGATTACCGCCCATCGCCACGTCCTGAGCATAGGCCGCCTTCACCCATTGGCCGTTTTTCAATATCGCCGCGCCATCCGACCAGCCGCCGAAAAACCTGACCTTGATACGGTTTCCGGAGGTCGCGAACGTCTCCTTCCGGCGGAGCGCATCGTAAACGTCCTCGCGTGTATTCGCGTCCGCCCAAACACCGGTGAGACCGGCGCTGCCCAATTCCACCTTCACGACCTGAGACGGGAGGCGGGCCTTTTCCAAACCCAAAATCTCGGCGGCTTCGTTTTCGGTCGGCACCATCCGGCTTTTGGCGCCGGCTTCGCCGAAGAAGGTATCTTCATGACTGTCGCTGAGGCCACCGTGCAGATCCGAGCCGCCAACCACCCCATATTTGTATGGATTGGCGCCGGTGCGCGCATCGAGCACAAGGCCGCGACCGTAGGCCTCGCGGATATAGCTGCCATGCGGCTTGCCCTTGATGGTCTTGGTCAGCAGCGTCTCATAGACCTCGAAATTGGCATACTCGTCGTTCGGCGAGAGTATTGGGTCGGTTTCGGACTGCCCCTTGGTCTGGACGATCTCGGTCAGCGGCTCGTTGAGCGCACGGCGAAGCGCGTACGCCTTGGTGATGGGCTTGCCGTCGCTATCGACCCAATCATACATCAGGCCGTTGCTGACATTACCGTTATGGGGAATGGCGATCGCTTCGATGCCGCGCTTGCGGTTCTCTTCGAGATAGCTCCACAAATCTTCCGGCCGCACCGAATCCTTGGCGGAGAACGGCACTGGCGCGTCCGTGCCGCGGAAGATCACGTTGCGGTGGAGATTCTGGTACAGATCCGGCCCGCCGGTGGCCGCCGTCCATTCATAGCCCAGCAGGGTCGTGAATTTCCCGGGGACATAGTTCTGCTTGACCGCATCGATCATCCGCTGCCAGGCGGAGCGAACCATCGCCTTCGGATCCACACCGGGCGGAGGGTTGTCGGCGATCGCGAACATCTCGCCGAAACCGTAATGATCCTTTTTCGTCAACCAATCCCGGAACCTGCGGCCAAGATCGCTTTGGCCGGCTGCCGTTTCCGGCCGCGTGAATTCGTAAGCCACGCCCATATGCTCGGCATGGTCGGTCACGGCCATGAAATCCAGCGGCTCGCGCCGGCGGATTTTCCCGCCCATATAGTCGATTTCATCGCCTCGGCCAAAGCGGAAGGCCTCATCCGGCGTGATCATCGTGCCTTCGAAACTCACGGCATCCATCGAGAAGCCGGTATGGAGATGAAGCTCTCCAAAGAGGGCCTGCCGATCGCTCGGCTGCGCCGAAGGGGTGGCCGCCTGCGCAGCGCATGAAACCATCGCGACAGCGGCGAGAAGGGAATATTTCATGATGTCTTTCCTCCCATGAACGAATTGCTTATTGCGCGGCCGCGGCCAGACGCTCGATGAACCAGAACGCGGCCGAGGAGCCGATCGCATAGGGGGCCAGCCAACGGTTCGACATCGGCAAATGCGCGCGCTGCCAAGCCCAGAAGCCCGTCAGCACGATCGCGATGAACAGGATCTGGCCCAGTTCGACCCCGAGATTGAACAACAGCAGCGCAAGAGGGATTTCGGGGCGCGGTAGCCCGAGTTCCCTGAGTGCGCTGGCGAAAGCGCAGCCATGGAGAAGGCCGAAGGCGAAAGCGACGGCCCACGGCCGTCGAACGCTCACGCCGGATCGGCCGCGCCGATCCAGGACGACCTCGACGGCCAGGAACATCACGCTCAAGGCAACCAGCGCTTCAATGGTGGCGGACGGCACCCGGATCACCTGGAAAGCGGTCGCAGCGAGCGTGATGCTGTGGGCCACGGTGAAGGCCGTCACCGCCGCCAGCAAAGCGGACCGGCTTTTCACCAACAGCATGAGGCCCAGCACGAACATCAGATGATCGGCGCCTGTGAGGATATGGCCGACGCCCATCGTGAGGTAGGACAAACGGCCGCCCTGCACTCCCAATCCCATGCCGGGCTTCGCGGGCGTCAGTAGCGCATGGCGAGCGCTTCGGCTGGTTTCCACGGTGACGAACACGTCGGTAATCGTTCGATCCAGCCCGTCGACGCTAAGGGTTTCCCCATCCAGCGTGCCCACAGGTCCCGGCAGGTCGCGCCAATGGGCGACGAGGAAACTGCCATTGGATTGTACCTCGCCAGGCGGCTGTTCGAGCCAGCCGGTGGATATATGCGGGACCAGCTTCACGGCGACATTACCGACGACCGGCTGTTTCCAAAGCACGTCCCACAACCCGGGCTCAGTCTCGGAAATCTCGATATAGGCCGGGCGCACCTCATGTGCGCGGGCGCCCTGAACGGGCAAGGCCAGGACAAGCAAGACCAGTGTCGCCAATTGGCGACAGATCGGGGCCCGGTGCTCAGTTGATGGCGGCATCGCCGACGGCAGTCGCTATATGAATCGCGTATTTCCGCCGAAGCGCGGCCATCGCCCCGGCATTGAGCCGATGACGCCTGTCGTCGACGAGATCCTGTTGGACACGCGCCTCGACCTGCTCGAATGGCAGGCGCTGAGCAGGCTGGACCTGGTCGACATAGACCAGATGCCAGCCATAGCCGGATTTCAAAGGTCCGCTCCACGCATGGACCGGCAGGCCGGCCAGACGATCCGACAACGCGGACTGACCGAATTCCCGGGATGCGTATGCCGGATCGAAGCCGGTAAAGTCCTGCGGCCCGGGAAATGCGTCGCCACGATCGGGCGCGCGGGGGACCCCGCTTTTGACCAGTTCGGCCATGGCCGCCGTTGCCCGCTGCTCGGCGCCGGGTATGTCGGCGGAGAAGAACACATGACTGAACGTGATCGTCGCCGGAGCCGTGTAGCGGTCGGGATTGGCCTTATAGAATTCCCTCACCGCCGCTTTATCCGGCTCCGCGACCACCGTTCTATCTTCGGTCAGGAACCGCATTTTCTGGACGATCCGGCGCCGGACGATTTCATCATCGCGATCGACACCAAGGGCCAGGCCTTCGCGATAGAGTATCTCGTCGTCAACATGCCGATCGATCAGCGATTTCAACTGCTGCAGGTTCGGCTTGACGCCGAACTGCCCCTCATAGGCGCCGACCAATTGGTCGATTGCCGCCCGGTCGACGACGATATTCGCCGCCCCAACGTCCGTGCCCCACCCACGGCCGAGCACAAAAACAACGGCACCGATCAGCAGGAAATGCAGAAGAGGCTCACGCAGTACCTTGCCCGCCGCGGCGACCCCGCTCATTGCAGACGCCTGTTCCAGCTTGCCGTGCGTTCTTCGATCTGCGCCCTGCGTTCGCTGGGCGTCACCCAGGCCGTATCCGCCGGCAGATGCTCCCTCAGATCGGCCAGCTTGACGACTTCCGCCGACCGGACCGCATTCGCCAGGGATGCGTTCGCCGCCAGCTTCTGCCAGCGGATCGCAAAGGTTGCGCTGGACAGGCCTTCCGCGTCCAACCAGTTGAAGACGCCGGGGTCGGTCGCGGCGATGACATAGGTGATCGTCCCGTTCCGGTTGGCTTTCACCTGGCCGCTCGCGAGGCTCGATGTGTGATGGACGAATTCCAGGGAAATGGCCCAGGCGTCGCCGAGCTCAAACCCAACATAGGCGGCCCCGGCGGGATCGAGCGTGACGACAAGCGCCTGGTCCGGCCCCAGATCGAAATGCCCCATGGTCAGATAGCCCCAGCCGCCGACGCGCCCGAACGGAGCCGCAACCGTGTTGGCGGGCGGCTTATAGGCCATCGGGCCATATTTCTCGAGCCAGTCATGGGTCATTGTCGTGGCGCGCGCGATGGCTTCTGCGGAGATCGCGGCATCGCTCGGCGGCTGGCGGACCGGTGGGCCCGCGACCCTGCGTATGGAAAGCGTGGGCGGCGTCTGCGTCGCCCAGTCGGACAGCATGCTGCGAACGATCAGATGGGCGGTGTCCGCCGTCACCTGTATGTGGTTCGGTCGTCCGTTCGCCGGCTCGGAATCGACCGTGATCCTGAATGTGCCGTCGGCGGCGGAGACGACAGTCCCGCCGTCCAGGCCGGCGGGAAGCTCCTCCGTGTCCGATTTGAAAAGCCCGAACCTGATCTGCACCGGACGCTCAGCCATCCAGCGCCCCGATATCTCGTAGCTCGCGTGCGGGTCGATACCGGTCAGCTGGTAGATATCGTCCTGGTTGTTGAACCCGTAGGAAGCCCACGGAATATCCATGCCGAACCAGCTGTGCGGCGCATCGCCCGACCACATGAATGCCGGCCTGTCAGGGTCGCTGCCGATCACCGACTGGAGGGCCTGATAGGCGATGACAGCGGCGGCATTGGGGATGGAAGCGGATGCCGCCGCTTGTTTCGCCATCGGATCGGCCCGAAAGATCGCCTCCAGATTTCGGACGCCTTCCTGGAAATCTGGCCGTTTCATGATCTGAAGCGACCGGCGATCGAGTTCCTGCTCGTCTTTCGTGCCAAGCGACATGCCTGTGGCGGCTTTCGCGGACGTCGGCACCGCGGACAGGCACAGTGCGATCAAGACCGCGGACCATGCGCCGGCAAAGATGACCGGCTTCCCCATTGTAAGAAACATTTGCCCCCCTATCGGTGCGGGTGGGAATGCCGGCCTTCCAGCGACACTCCCGACCGACCGGCTCCCTTGCGCCGCCGCTCTACCCGGCCCCGCCACCATAGACGATCTGGACACGGCGGTTCTGCGGTTCGCGCACGCCGTCGGCGGTCGGGACCAGCAAGTCCCGCTTGCCCTTGGCCACGATCTCGATCTCCGACGAGGCGATGCCGTCCTTCTCCAGCCGCGCCGCGACCGATTCCGCGCGGCGGCGGGATAGGCGCATGTTGTAGGCGTCCGAACCGACCGTATCCGTGTGACCGGTGACGGTGAGGCGCGTTACGTGGGCCGGGCCGGCATTGGAGGCCGCCTGGTCGACAATCTGCTGGGCCTGGCTGGTCAGGTCCGACTTGTTGAAGTCGAAGAACACCAGATAGCTCTTCGGCGCCGGCGCGACCGCCTGGGCCGCGGGCGGCGTATAGACCGCGGGTTGGGCCTCAGGTTCGGCGGCCGGCCCGCCGAACCTGTATTTCAGCGAAAAGCCGAACATCCGCGGCGCGCTGTAGCTCAATGCATCGAAGCCGAGCTGGACATAGATCGGATAGGCGCCGGTGACATAGGTGTTGTCGGTCACATTGGTCATGAAAAAGCCGGCATCGACCGGGGCGCCGAATACGTTGTTCCAGTCGATCTTGAGATCGAGCTGATCGTGCGACTGGATGATGTTCGCAGGCTCGCCGATCAGGTTGCTGGAATATTGATGGCCGTAGAAATTGTAGAAGGCGGAGATCGTGACACCGCCGATCGAGGGATCGAGCGGCAGGCTATAGGCGCCGCTGATGCCGTATTTGATCTTGGGGAAGTACAGGAACGGCGGATTCTCCACCGCCCCGCCGGTGGGCGGGTACTGGTCGTAGTGCGAATGGATGAAGGAGAAGTTCGGCGAAATCGTCAGCCCTTCGAGCGGCGAGATCGCCGCTTCCAATTCGGCACCTTCCAGCGACGCACCGACCGAATTGCGCGTGATGTTGGCGACACGCGTCACTTCCCCGGGCCCGCTGACCAGGGTCAGCTGGGGAACCTGGATCGCCTTGTAGTCCGTATGGAACAGATCGGCATTGGTGCGGCCGCGAATGCCCATGAGCGTCCAGTCCGACTTCACGCCGATCTCGACATCGGTGACGTGCTCGGGCTTGAATTGCACGAAATCGAGTGGGACGTTCAGGTTGACGCCGCCGGGCCGGTAGGCGTTGCCCGCCCGGACATAGAGCAGCACGTCCGGCGTCAGCTGTTCGTCCAGGCTGACATTCCAGCCCGGGGCGTTGTAATGCGCGTTCACCGCGATGACGCAATTGGCATCGACGTTGGCGCTCGAGCAGTTCGTCGGCGCGCCGGCCGGGTTGCGTAACACCGCGTCGACCGTCTTGGTGCCCCTTTGCGACACCGACAGGAAATCCCAGGTGTAGCGATAGCCGCCGGTAAAGCGCAGGCCCTCGACATAGTCCGACAGGTCATAGGTGCCCTGGGCGAACACCGCCTGGCTCCGCGATGAGATGTGCGGATGGACATAGACGCTGGTTCCGGCCTGGGGACCGCCCGTGAGTTCGTCGCCCAGCGGATGGCTGAAATCCAGATAGCCGCCGACGACCCAGTTGAGCTTGTCGTTCAGAGCCTTGCCCTGAAGCTGCAGCTCCTCGGTGTACTGGACGCTGTTGTCCATCCAGCCGTGCGGATTGTTCACATCGCCGACCCCCAGTATGGGCAGCGCTGTCCCCGAATCGTCCCCGGTCGCCAGGGTCTTGGTCACCCGCGCCGACGCGATGTTCTTGATCGTCAGGTTATCGGCGACGTCCCACCGCGCATTGTCGGTGAAGCCGTAGAAATAATCCTTGCCGATGGCTGGCAGCGTACCGACCTGGGTGCGGACGCCGAGCGCCTGCTGCTGGGCCAGCAGATCCGGCAAGGTCGGGAACAGGCTGACCCGGGTCGGCAGGAAGCCGCGCGCCGCGTAGTTCGGCAACGGACCCGAACCGGTGAAGGTGACCGGCAGCGACAGGCCCGGCGCGATCGGCACCAGCGCCAGAATATGGTTGAGATCGATCGCCGACAGGATTGTCGACGAGCCGCTGCTGTGCTGCCAATAGCCGTCATAGAGGAAGTAATTCTCGAAATCGTCCGACGGCCGGAGCGTCACGCCGACGCGCCAGGCCTGGTAGTCGACATCGTCCAGATTCGTGTCGGGCCGGTTCAGGACCGCGGTGTAGCCGTCGCGTGTCTGGCTCTGGCCGGCGATGCGGACCAGCAGCTTGTCCTGCACGATCGGGATGTTGACCGCGCCCTCGAATTCGCGGTCGTTGTAATTGCCGAAAGTCGCCTTGGCATAGCCTTCGAAATTGTTGGTCGGCCGCATCGGATTGAGCGAGATCAGACCGCCGATCGAATTCTTGCCGAACAGCGTGCCCTGCGGCCCCTTGTCGATCTCGACATGATCGAGGTCGTAGTAGAAGCCGGGACCCGACGCATGGGTCAGGCCCGTTCCCTGGGTATAGTCGCCGCTTCCGATCGGCACCTCCGCGAAATAGATCACAGTCCCCGCAAGGCCGCGCAGATTGAGCTGACCGGAAAAGGGTCCGTTGCGGTCCGAGCTCGTCTGGCTGACGCCGAGCGACGGGACCGAGCGGGCGAAGTCCTCGATCTGCGTGATGTGACGGGTTTCGAGATCCTTCTGGCTGAATGCCGTGATGGCCTCGGGGACCGTCTGGATTTTTTCCTCGCGCCGGCGGGCGGTGACGACGACTTCCTCAATGCCGCTTGGGCCCGCCTGGCTCTGATCGCCGTTTTGCGCTTTCGCCGACGGTGCGGTTCCGACGGATGCGAGCAGGCCGAGCGATGCCGTCGCTGACAATAGCAGTGCGTATTTCATCTATCCCTCTTCTCCCTCTTGGACGGCAGCGCCAGCCCCTTCGGCCGCGCATGCCGCTTTGCCGCCGGTCACGTCGGCCGGCTCGATTGATAAAGGGAATCATATGATTCCTTTTAATCTGTCAAGAGGGGAATGGCCCGGACGCCGATCGAAATCTGGAGTCTGGGCAATGAGGCCAGGCGAGGTTATTGATGGATCGGAGGAAAGCGCGCTTTCCCGCCAACGACTTGGAGCTGGAATTCGCCGTGCGTTCGGCAGAGGCAGATCAATCCCCGCCCCGTCCTATCGCGACTGAACGGCCGCGGCGGCGCCCGGCCGGCATGAAGCGCGGGCGGCCGTCCGAGGACGAGAAGCATCAGCGCATCGATAATCTGATTGCGCTGACGACCCGTATCTTCGTCGACGAGGGCTATGGCGCGATCACGACGCGCCGGATATCCGAAGGCGCGGGGATCTCAGCCAAATCGATCTATGCCTGGTTTCCGGACAAGCTTGCCCTGTTGAGCGAGGTCATGAACCGGCTGAGCGCCAAGCTGCAGTCGAGCCGCCCCGCCCTGCCCCTTGAGGAACTCTCGCTCGAAGAGGCCCTCTACCGGAAGGCCAAGCACATGATCGAGGACCTTCTGCAGCCCGAATCCATGGCAGTGGCGAAATTCCTCAATCGGGAAGGCTTCAAGTTTCCGGAGTTTCGTGAGTTCGTCAGGAACCAGAACCTGTCGACGACGATCGCGAGCATCAGCGACATCCTCGAGAAGAAAATGACGGCGAAAAAGTCTCCCGCCGACCGGCAGAAGGATGCGCTGCTGTTCTTCTATCTCGTCCTGGGCGATCTCAATCGTATCATCGTCCACGATCTCGATCTGCCGTCACCCCAGAGGGTGGAGCAGTATGCAAAACGGGCGGCGCGCGTATTCGCGCTTGGCGTAAACGCCCCGTAACAACGCGTCACGGCGTTCCATGATTTGGCCGGCAAGATGATCAGGGGATTGGGAGGCGCGCGCGGCCGCTGGAAGACCTTGAGGTCGAGCTGGGTGGCGCCCTCCTGCACATGACGTGCTTTGGCACAGGCAACGATGCCTGTGTCCGGGGGAAATTCGCGCATTCGGTTGAATTGGTTGCGGGGGCACGCAACCACCGAGACCGACATTCGCTTCACGTGGCCATTTGAGCAACTGTCGTTCGTCGTGGCGGCCGATGAGTGTCGCCGCTATTCAGAGTGCGCCTCGTCTATAGCGGCGATTGTCTCAACCAACTGCGCTCGTAACCCATCGAGGTTGATGATCAATGCTCGATCGCTCCGGCCCGCAAGTGCAAGAAGCGATTCTAGGACTACGTCCGAGTTCCTGATCAACCGTACGAGATACTCACCGTTTGGGCCGTTCTTCCCCTCCAGCCAATTGCGAGCGGCACGCTCGTTCGCCTCTGTAAGCCGCGCAACTGTCTTTACTGCCGACGGGCCAGCCCCAAACTCTTCCTTCAGCGCCCTTGCGATGGCCTCGGCAAACCGTTGTCCATTATGCGCCGCACGGTCGGGAAAAGATTTTCCTTTTTTCGACTGAAACTTTCGGTCGGATTTGTGAAAGGACATTCCAGCCGGCTCCTCGTACTCTGATTGAGGAACATGTCTTCCTGGGAACAGAGAGAGTGAGCCTGGGCGGTGTTTGACTTAAATTCAGCCTCACCGGATGGCATATATACACCATCCCCTAGTGCCAGATCACTAGTGCGGGCTGCTCAGTACGTGCGAATGTCGACTGAGCACCAAAAATACTCTACAGAAAATCAGGCAGAGAGGATTGCGCGCTATGCCGCCGAGCGCGGCTTCGACATCATCCGCACCTATGAAGATTCCGGCAAAAGTGGGTTGAGCCTCGATGGGCGCCGTTCGCTTCAGCAGCTGCTATCCGATGTCCGGGATCGAACCGCCGATTTCGACGCGATTCTTGTCTACGACATCAGCCGCTGGGGTCGCTTCCAGGACGCCGACGAAAGTGCCTACTACGAGTTTATCTGCCGCGAGGCAGGGATAACCGTTCACTATTGCGCTGAGCAATTCGAGAACGATGGCAGCATCAGCGCCACCATCATCAAGAGCGTCAAACGCGCGATGGCTGGCGAGTACAGCCGGGAACTATCGGTTAAGGTGTTCGCCGGACAGTGCCGGCTGATCCGCCTTGGCTTCCGGCAGGGCGGCCCAGCCGGCTTCGGGCTGCGCCGCACCCTGGTTGATGAGAACCGAAACGCGAAAACCGATCTACACCGAGGCGAGCATAAGAGCCTGCAGACCGATCGGGTTATCCTGACGCCAGGTCCCCCAGAAGAGATTGAAGTCGTGCGCCGCCTGTACCGCATGTTCGTCGTCCAACGCAGGTCCGAACAGGAAATCGCCGACGTCCTGAATGCTGAAGGCATCCTGAGCGATCTCAACCGCCCCTGGACCCGAGGCACCGTCCATCAGATCCTCACCAACGAAAAATACATCGGCAACAACGTCTACAATCGCATCTCCTACAAGCTGAAAAAGAAACGAGTGCTGAATGCACCCGACATGTGGGTCCGCAGCGACGGAGCGTTCGCTGCGATCGTCGAGCCAGATTTCTTCGAAGCGGCCCAGCGCATCGTCCACGAACGGAGCCGGCGGTTCACAGATGAGGACCTGCTTGAACGGCTGAAGCATCTCTATACCGAGAAGGGTTGGCTTTCCGGCCTGGTGATCGACGAAGTCGACGACATGCCATCGAGCTCAACATTCCGGCATCGGTTCGGCAGCCTTTATCGCGCTTATCAGCTCGTGGGGTACACGCCTCCCCGCGACTTCCGCTACATCGAAATCAACCGTGCTTTACGGGCGCTTTATCCGGGCGCTGTCGCTCAGGTCGTGGCCGAAATCGAAGCAGCTGGCGGACAGGTACGTCGAAATCCTCTGAACGACCTCCTGACTATTAACGATGAGTTTTCGGCGTCGATCGCCATCGTTCGCTGTCATATCACCCAATCCGGAACGTTTCGGTGGAAGCTGCGTCTCGACAGCGGGCTTCGGCCAGCGATCACGATCGCCGTACGGATGGATCCCAATAACATCGATGTCCGGGACTACTACTTGCTTCCGTGGCTCGACTTCGGAAACACTCCGGACCTAAAGCTGACGGCCCACAACGGCATCATGCTCGACGCCTACAGATTCGATACGCTTGATCCATTGATCGAGTTGGCGCGCCGCTCTCCACTCCGAGAAGCGGCATGACCACGGATGCGCCCGAAGTCCGAATGGTGCCGGTCGATGCGATCAACGTTCTGAATCCCCGCGCCCGTAACAAGCGGGTGTTCCAGGAGCTGGTAAACAGCATCGAGCATCTAGGACTGAAAAAGCCGATAACGGTCAGCCAACGACCTGGCAGGGCGCGTTACGATCTGGTGTGCGGCCAGGGACGGCTTGAGGCATTCATTGCTCTCGGACAACCAGAGATCCCCGCCATCGTCATCGATGTGCCGGAAGAAGATTGCTATGTGATGAGCCTGGTCGAGAATTTAGCCCGACGGCAGCATCGGCCGCTCGAACTGATGCGGGCGATCGGGGCTCTTCGCGAGCGCGGCTATTCGCATCAGGAGATCGCCGCGAAGGTCGATTTCAGCGTCGAGTATGTCTACGCGATTTGCTACCTCCTCGAAAACGGAGAGGAAAAACTCATCAGCGCGGTTGACCGTGGTGTCATCCCACATTCGATTGCGATGGAGATCGCCCGCGCGAAAGACGGCGAAGTGCAGCAAGCACTTGCCCTGGCCTACGAGGAGAAGTCGATCCGCGGCAATCAGGTGCTCGCAATCCGGCAGATCATCGAACGGCGAAACAACAGCGGTAAGGGTTTGCGCGAGCGCGGATCCAGATCTCGCTCTGGTGGTCGCCTCGTAACTTCCGAGAGCCTGATCCGAGCGTATCAAAAAGAGACCGAGCGACAGAAACTGCTGGTTAAGCGTGCCACCCTCGCCCGCAGCCGGCTCTCGTTTGTTTCAACCGCACTGCGGCGCCTCTTGGCGGACGACCATTTCGTCGCCCTGCTCAGGGCAGAGGGCCTCCAAACCTTGCCACGTCCGCTCGCAGAGCGCGTCAACGGAAGGGTGCAGTGGTCATGAATGATGATATCAAAGTCGCGTTCGACCGCCGCATCCTCATGCTCTCGCCGTACGAGATCCTGCCATCGAAGATCTTGCCACCGGAGGTCAAGGAGAGGATCAAATACAAGCGGATCATCTCGTCGGTGGCCCAAATTGGCTTGATTGAACCCCTGGTCGTCGCGCGCCAAGAGAACGGCAAGTATTTGCTGCTCGACGGTCACGTCCGCCTCGATGCGTTGCTGACGCAGGGCGCGACAGAAGCAAAATGCATCGTGGCTGATGACGACGAGTCATTTACCTATAACAAGCGCGTCAATCGCCTGGCGCCGATCCAAGAGCACTACATGATTGTGCGCGCCCTGGAGCGTGGCGTTGCTCGCGAAAAGCTGGCGCTAGCCTTGGATGTCGATGTCCGCGTGATCGAGCAGCGCCGGCATATGCTCCGCGGAATAGCACCAGAGGTCATCGAACTTCTGAAGGACAAAGCCGCCAGCCAGATCACATTTCAGAAGCTCCGGAAGATGAAGCCCATTCGGCAGCTCGAGGTTGCCGAGTTAATGGTGTCCGCCAACAACTTCACCGGCAGCTATGTTAAAGCGCTACTGGCCACCTCCAAGGCGTCGGATCTGCATCGGCCGGACCAGCTAAAGCGGGCAACAGGTCTTTCGACTGAACAGATGGCACGCCTGGAGCGGGAAATGACCTCAGTCACCGAGGACTATAAGGAACTTGAGGCATCCTACGGCGACGACATGCTGGTCCTGGTCGTCGCTGCCGGATTTTTGGAGCGGTTGCTGTCGCGGCCGGAGATCGAAAAGTTTCTCTTCGATCGGCATCCAGAGTTTCTAGATAACTTTCGGTCGATCATAGTTGCCGCATCTTTAGACCATCAGAGCGCTGCGGCGGCCTGAAAACACAACTATAAACTCGCTTTACGCGATCCGAGTACCGTGCCGGAGATTACGTCTCCGGAAATAACCGCGGGAATAGGATATCGAGCGTGTCGACCGGGAAGCGAAGCGACACGGGTCCTTTGGGTGTTTCCGAGGCCAACAGACCTGCGTCAACAACATCGTTAAAGACGCGCCGCGCGGTGCGCTCCGGCATCCCCGTTATGCGGGGAACCTCTCCGCGTTCGAACTCCCCACGAATAAGTGCCTCTTCTAGAAGGCGGGCTGCTTCCGGCTTGAGGTTTTCGCTGCGCTCCACGTAGGTGCGCAACCTTCGGCCCAAACTCCCAAGTTCAAAGAGCCCTGACATGAACGTGACTTGATCGAGGCAGGTCCGGAGAAACCATGATACAAACTCGATCAAGGCGCGTTGTGAGAGGTTTCCGCGACCATCGAGATCGCCCTGTCTCGGCATGTCGGCATGATCCATCATGCGCTTATAATCCCCCCGACTCTCAAGGCCACGGGCAAGGCCGCGCGAGAGTGACCATAGACCGTGAGCGCCAATGCCGGCGTGATAGGCCATCGCCTGGCTCATCAATCGACTGACCCTCCCATTCCCGTCAGGAAAGGGATGGATGTAATTGAAGCGGTGATGCGCAGCCGCCATCGACACGATGCGAGCAGCCTTCCCCATACGCTCAAAATCGTAGCGCTGTGCGAAATACGCCATGAAGCTTTCGACGCGCTCGCTTGAGGGAGGCTGATGCCTCCCGACGGCTACGTCCTCTTCGCGAGCAGCACGAAATACGCCCGGCGTCATGAGGAATTCGTGATCGCCGCTCCGGATAAGGAGCATTTCTTCGGGAGCATCCCTATAGAATTCGCGGTGAAGCCAGAGAAGAAAGTCGCTCGAAGCCGGCTGCGGCAAGCGGCCTTCGAAGCTCATGAGATCGAGCTCTGCCTGAACACGGACATGGGCCGCAGCTTCAACCTGGAGATTGCGGCGATTCTTATCGGCGTCGAAGTGCCCGGCAAGTGCGCGCTCGATGTCTCGTGGCCGCGTGTTATGGCCTTCGATCAGATTGCTATAATAGCTGTTCATGATGCGCACGAGGCTCGCCAGATTTGCGGCCGTGCGAGGGTGAAGGGCTCGACCCAAATTTGCCGAGGTGGCGGCAAGCTCGGCGATGATGTCAGAGATCGCCTCTGGCATCTCTTCTAGGCGTGTAGGTTCAATACGCTGGACGCTTTCGATTGCGTCACTTTTGGCCGATCGTGCATCTGTCATAGTTCCTTAAGAATAAACGGTAAAATGATATTACGCTAGTCAGTTTGGCCGATCTCTTGGCCGATCTTGCTTCCTCCCAGTTCATTGGCACCCGATACCGCGAGTTCGGATTCTGGCCGATTTAAAGTCCCACTAACCCATTGGAATTAAATCTATAAACTGGATCAGAGGCGCGAATTGGCCGGTCGCTTGGCCGATGTTGAAAATGTGGAAAAGCGACAGCAGTATCTGGACGTGCTAGAGCATTTCCGCTTTGTTACGCTCCCGGGGCTGTCAGTGATCAATAAGAATGCCGGATCGGGCCGAGACGACCATCGCCCCGGTCCTCACTGGCGCGCGATCTGGCCAAGGGCGGGTGATTTGCGTGGACCAGGGCGTAGCATCGAGGGCAAAAGCTCTATCGAACTTCGTTTGGCAGATTGCCGAAACCCTTCGCGGTGACTTCAAGCGATCGGAATATGGCAAGGTTATCTTGCCCTTTGTCGTGCTGCGCCGTCTGGATTGCATCCTTGAACCCACTAAAGATGCCGTTCTGAAAGCCCATGCCGGATTGCCCCCCGGCATAGACGAACAAACCCGCGACATGATGCTGTATGGCGCTATCGGCGGCGGCATCCGCGTTTACAACACGAGCACGCTGACATTCGCCAAAATCAGGGCGCAGAACCCGACCGATGTTCATAAGAATCTCATCGCCTACATCACGGCCTTTTCTGACTCGGTTCGGGATGTCTTTCTCGACAAGTTCCTCTTCACGGACCAACTGAAGCGGCTCGCCGACGCCACCATCCTATGGAAGGTGTTCGAGCAATTCGCCTCGCTTGACCTTCGGCCGGAAGCCGTCTCAACGCTAGCGATGGGCTATCTGTTTGAAGACCTGATCCGCCGCTTCTCGGAAATCTCCAACGAAACGGCCGGCGAGCACTTCACGCCGCGCGAAGTGATCCGGCTGATCGTGGACCTCATCATCGTCAACGACGACGAGAAGCTTCGGGGTCAGGGGATCATCCGGCAGATATACGACCCGGCGTGCGGCACGGGCGGAATGCTTGCGCTCGCCGAGGAAGCCCTGAAGGAGTTCAACCCCGATATCCGCGTCGAGCTTTTTGGCCAGGAACTGAACGGCGAGTCCTTCGGCATCTGCAAATCCGACATGTTGGTGACGGGCCACGACCCGGAAAACATCGCCTTCGGCAACACGCTGGCCCAGGACGCCCACAAGGACCGGCGCTTCCACTACATGCTATCCAATCCGCCCTATGGCGTGGATTGGAAAAAGTATCAGGAGCCGATCCAGGAGGAAGCGGCGACCCTGGGCAAGGACGGGCGGTTCGGCGCGGGCCTGCCGCGCATCTCGGACGGCCAGCTTCTCTTTCTCCAGCACATGATTTCCAAGATGCGGACCGACGAGGTCGGTTCGCGCATCGGCATCGTCATGAACGGCTCGCCGCTCTTCACCGGCGGGGCCGGTTCGGGCGAGAGCGAAATCCGCCGCTGGATGCTGGAAAACGACTGGATCGAGGCCATTGTCGCGCTGCCGACCGATCTTTTCTACAACACCGGCATCCAAACCTATGTCTGGCTACTGACCAACCGCAAGGAGCGGAAGCGGCGCGGCAAGGTCCAGCTCATCGACGCATCGGGCGAACGCTTCTGGGCGCCTATGCGCAAAAGCCTTGGCTCGAAGCGCCGGGAAATCCGCGATGACGGGCGCGAGACCATCACGCATATCTTCCACGAGATGGCGAACGGCGGCGGGCCGTGGAGCGCCGTGTCGAAGATTTTCGATGCCAGTGATTTCGGCTTCCGCGAGATCAGGGTGGAGCGCCCGCTCCGGCTGAATTTCCAATCCAGTCCCGAACGCATCGAGCGGCTGAAGCTCGCCAAGCCTTTCCTGAAGCTGGACCCCGCCGATCAGGATGATGTGTTAAACGTCATCGCCAATCGTCTGCCGACCACCCTGTTCATGGAACGCCCCACATTCGAGGCCGCCTTGGCCAAGGCGCTCAAGGGCGCGGGCGTGAAGATCGGTGCGCCTGTTAGGAAGGCGATCCTTTCCACGTTGTCGGAGCGGGACGAGTCCGCTGCGATCTGCCTCGACGGCGATGGCCGGCCGGAGTCAGACCCTGAACTGCGTGACCACGAACTTGTGCCGCTCAACGAGGATTGGAAGGACTACGTCGCCCGCGAAGTGACACCCTTCGTATCGGATGCATGGGTGGACGAGACCTATAGGGACGACGCCGACAAGGGCGTGGGCCGCATCGGCTATGAAATCAATTTCAACCGCTACTTCTACCGCTATGTCGCGCCGCGCCCGCTGGCCGAGATCGACGCCGAGTTGCAGACGCTGGAAGCAGACATCGCCGACCTCCTGAAGGAGGTGGCGCGATGAGCTTCTGGCCGACGAAAGAGACAACGCAACTGAGGCCACTCAAATACCTAGCGCGGTTCAATCCCGAAGTGTTGTCCGAGGATACAAACCCGGATTGGGAGTTCGACTATATCGACATTGGAGGCGTTACGCTCGAAGACGGCGTGCGCCAGAAGGAGGCTGTGCGCTTCGAAACCGCGCCAAGTAGGGCGAGAAAGCCAGTCCGTTCGGGCGATGTGATCGTTTCCACTGTCCGGACATACCTCAAGGCCGTCGCAAGGGTCGACGAAACCCATAACGGTGCAATCGTTTCCACCGGCTTTGCCGTGCTTCGACCCAACGCCGATGTTGATGCGGGTTATCTTTATCGGCTTTGCCAAGCAAATGCCTTTGTCGCAGACGTGGAGGCCCGATCAACGGGTGTGAGCTATCCAGCGATCAACCCTTCGGCTCTTTCAGCTATCAAGGTTCCCTTTCCCGACCTTGCCATCCAAAAGGCCATCGCTGCGTTCCTCGACCGCGAAACAACGCGTATAGACAAGCTGATCGCGAAGAAGGAGCGGCAGGTTGAACTGTTGAGCGCACATCTTGTCTCGGCAATATCCGGAATTGTTGAAGATGCCCTAAGCCTGTTCGACCCACCTGTTGCCGCGCTTCGCCATTTTATTGTCAACATGTGTGACGGTCCATTTGGCTCGTCTCTCAAATCAGAGCACTATTCCAACAGTGGTGTTCGCGTCATACGACTGCAAAACCTCGGTGTTGGTCGCTTTATTGATGGCGATGCCGCGTTCATTCGTAAGCGACCGGTGTGCACCGTTTAGACGAAGCTCAGCGATCCTTCGAGGGAGCGCGATTAGAAGGACGGTCCAGCCACGGCTTTGATGCGGACCCAAATGTCTTCTGCGATTTGATTTTTCC
>Ga0105238_10001045_pt1 | contig 28026 bp, 25 predicted proteins | sample KBSC34metaG_FD_81526 | JGI IMG/M metagenome (GOLD analysis project Ga0105238, IMG submission 81526) | Corn rhizosphere microbial communities from Kellogg Biological Station, Michigan, USA - KBS C3-4 metaG | ecosystem: Host-associated > Plants > Roots > Rhizosphere > Soil | place: Michigan, USA...
AAGAGTGACCCGGCCGCGGGTCGGCGGGGTTCGCGATTGAGTTGGGTTCAGAATAGGCGGGTCACTCGCGCGTTGGAGACGGCTGACCCGGCCGCGGGTCGGCGGGGTTCGCGATTGAGTTGGATTCAGAATAGGCGGGTCGATCGCGCGTTGGAGACGACTGACCCGGCCGCGGGTCGGCGGGTTCGCGTCGCGTGATGGGTTGCGAATAGGTAAGTTGTTCGCGCGTTGGAAGCGGGATGGGTGGATCGCTCTGTGCCGCTTCAGAGTTGGCGAATAGACTACGTTCATAGGCGACGGCCCATGTTTCATTTGGCCTGCCGCACTTTCAGATTGACGTTCGAATACCGCCCTACAGGATTCTTTTCCGATGATCGTCGACAAGATCGAAAACTACGCCAAATACATGCATCTGCCCAAGGGCATCGTCCGTGCGATCGAATACATTGGCAGCACTGACTTCACCTTCGTCGAAAACGGCCAATACGAACTCGACGGCCGCAAACTAGTCAGCATCGTTAACCGATACACCACCAAGACGTTAGATCAGGCTGTCTGGGAATCACACCGCAAGTACATCGACGTGCAATTTGTCGCGGGCGGCAACGAACGCTTCGGACACGTCCCCTTGGCGAACGCCCCTGCGATCAAGACAGAGTACAACGAAGAAAAGGATGTCATCTTTTACGAACCGGGCACGAAACTGTACTCCGCACCTGCGGGAACATTCATGATTTTCTACCCCGAAGACATCCACGCACCGAGTCTGGCCGAGGGAGCACCGCCAACTCCCAGCGAAGTCGTGAAAGTTGTTGTGAAAGTGGCTGTATAGAGAGGTATGCCGCGGAAATTGTCGCGCGCCATCACTGGAAACTGCGTAAAAAAGAGTAGGGTTGTGACAAGCCCGTCCTCGGGCGCAGTCCCACCATCTTCAACCAACGATCGACAATTCTGCGCAATGCTCGCTTTCAACACGCATTCGAAACACAGGAACAACTGATCATGATCTTCTTCCGCAACACTTTTCTATTGACCTGCATCACCGCCATCGGAGCGACAGCCACCGCTCATGCGACCGATTGGCCGCAATGGTTGGGACCGCATCGAAACGGGGTCTGGGACGAAACAGGTTTGCTGACCAAGTTTCCTGAGGAGGGATTACCTGTGAAATGGAAGGTTCCGGTCAATCTGGGCTATTCCGGACCCGCCGTCGCCGAGGGCTTGGTGTATCTGACGGATTACGCTCGCGAAGCCGGCGACACCGCGAACGATCCTCAAACCCGCCGCACTCTGAAAGGCAACGAGCGTGTCCTGTGCCTGAATGCCGATACGGGCAAGGTCGTTTGGGAATACGCCTATCCCTGCGAATACAACATCTCGTACCCATCCGGTCCACGTGCAACTCCCACGGTTGCCGGTGAGAAGGTCTACACGCTGGGAGCCGAAGGCAACCTTGTCTGTCTCGATGCAAAGAAAGGTGACTTGATTTGGTCCAAGGACCTGAAGCAGGAATACAAGATCGCCGCGCCGCTGTGGGGCTTCTGCGGCGCACCACTCGTGGACGGCCAGCGGTTGTTCTGCCTGGTGGGTGGCACGGACAGTGTCGTCGTGGCGTTCGACAAAGACACGGGCAAAGAACTGTGGAAGGCGCTGAATGCCACCGAGCCCGGTTATTGTCCACCGTCGATGATTGAAGCCGGCGGCGTCAAACAATTGATCATCTGGCACGCCGAATCCATCAACGGACTGAGCCCCGATAGCGGCAGTGTGTATTGGTCGATTCACCTGAAGCCCGACTACGGTATGTCGATCATGGTGCCGCAAAAACATGGCGACTACTTATTCGCGAGCGGCATCGGCAACGTCGGTGCCCTGTTGAAACTCGACTCCAAGAAACCCGCGGCAGAAGTCGTCTGGCGAGGCCGCAATGATACAGCCGTCTACGCCGCCAACACGACACCCGTCATCGACGAAAACGGCATCCTCTACGGAGCCGACTGTCGAGGTGGTCAGCTGCGCGCGGTCGAACTGGAAACGGGTAAACGCCTGTGGGAATCGTTCGCCGCCACCACAGGAACGCGCCGCGGAGGTCATGGAACGGTCTTCATCGTCAAGAACGGCGCACACTATTATCTATTCAGTGAAACTGGTGACTTGATCGTCGCCGACATGTCTGCCAAGGGCTACACCGAATTGGCCCGCACACACGTGATCGATCCGACCGGCGAATGCTTCGGCCGCGACGTCGTCTGGTCGTACCCCGCCTTCGCCAACAAATCCGTGTACGCGCGCAACGACAAAGAATTGGTCTGCGTCTCGCTGGCCCGTCAGTAGAGCAGGGCCGTATCCTACTGACCGTGTCTGGATTGGCACGGGGCAGGGGAGACATATTCATGATCGCATTCGAGATTTCGGTGAATGGCGACCGAGTCTATACGTGCGGGGCAGGCGATGTCGGTCGCTTAACCTTCTCGCTTTACTCTCTTGGGATTCGAACCGACAACGGACCGTCCCATGAACATACCAGGGCAAGTGGCTGCGCGGTGCATCCGGGACGCTCACTGAAAACCTGGCCAGAGATTGACGACCTGAAAGTCGGCGACGAAATCACCGTTCGACTTGTCGAAGTAAGCGACTGCGATCCTCCTGAAAAAGAGCATCCGTTTCCGAAACGGTTCCCCATGGCAGCCAGAATGGACAAACCCAAAACGAACGGTCCAAAGCAGAGGGACGATGAGGCGTTCAGGCTGTTTCCAGATGGTCCAGAAGAGTAATGACGATGGACTTCTTTTGGCTGAGGAGTCAGGAATTCAAATAAGCACCCGTCACCTCGACGCCAACCCATCTGTCTATCTATAGAACGTTTTTCGCCGACCTTGCTCGCGAATTGTTACTTGCCTACCGACCATCATTCCGCTTACTCGTACCTTTGTTAGTAGCAGAATTCAAAATCTCGACGACGCCGCGCGTCTGGCCGACAAGAAAATTGCGACCTTCCAGGAACGCCTCTTCGGAATCGGAAGTGCGTTCATGGTGAATCACACTCTTGAGGTTTTTCAGTTCGTCGCGATTGACAACGCCATCGACTAATACGTGATCGCTCCTTTTATCCACCTGAACCAAATGAGTCACATGCGGCATCGATTCCAGGAATAAATCGCGAACAATCACGCCGTGACAATTCGTGAGCGAAACCGGACTCCCTTTTTCTCCGCAACCGAAAATCTTGACGTTTGCGACCGAAGCGGAGTTGACATGTTTCAGATGCAAAGGCTGCTCAGTATCGACGGCCGTGATATTCTGCAGCGAAATGTCACGATGGCCGTAGTCATGCAGATTGAATCGCACGGCATGCCGACAACGAACTGCCGTGACGTTGTCGATCCGAATATTGGAGTTGATCTGTTTGGGTTTACCGTGATCCTGAACGTCGATGGCGTAGACGGAATCCTCAGCATAGACATCGCGCACTGTGATGTTCTTTGAGCCGTCGCTCACCTCCACAGCTCCACGAAGTCGACTGCGATAGCCCTGAATATTCTCGACGACAACATTCCGAACCACAGCCACTCCGTCCCCGCCACTGATGGACACCACATCCCGGACGACGCCGTCACCGACCAGATTGCGCACCACGCCACCCGACACATCGCGCGGTTCAACCTTGCGCGGTTCAATGGTCAGGCCATTTTGAGACACGTTGTCGAAGCGCCCGTCCTCGACGCGAAAGTTGCCCGCGTTGATGACCAGCAGACTCGCTCGTTCGGACTGTTCAACGGTGTCTCCATTACCGCGCAAAGCAAAGTCGACGATGTTGACGCCCTCAGATTCCACCACCAATAAGGGAGTCTTTCCCAATTTATCCGGCAACCGAGCCGCCAGACCATGTATCGTCAGCGGTTTGCGAACGCGAATCGTCGTCTCGACAACCAATTCGCGATTCCGATTACAATTCACCGTCCCGTAGGCAGGAGTACGCTCAATCAACACTTGAAGTTCTGCCGCCGTCGCAGGCGCGGACCGATCTAATTCCGAACGAGGCGCTGCGTCGTCTGCCCACACCGTCGAACAGCAGTTCCACAAGGCGAACGCCAACAGAGAATGGCAGAACAAACGGCATTGCGTCATCGATTAGCACCTCACCGCGGGGTTTCTGGTACGTAGAATGCTCTCAGTATTTGAGATTTGAGAGGACTGCGCCCTTCGCTTCCCAAGGACTCGTTTCCATGTGGCGTCACCTGTTGCTCGCATCGGGCCTGGTTGTGTGTGCATTTCTGGCCAATGCTTTGGCTAAGGACGAACTGAAGTCCGTGACGGTCGAGGTTTACCTTCCCGAAGACGCGCAGCTCTTCGTCCAGGGACAGCAGTTGCCATCCAAGGGATCGATGCGCCGTTTCGTGTCGCCGCCCCTTGCGCCCGGCAAGTATGTTTATACCATCAAGGCCGTCATCCCGGACACAAATGGGCCACAGACAGTCACACAACAAGTCGACGTTCGACCGGGCGACTTCGAATCGATCGATCTGCGTCCGCCAGACAAACGCCCGATTACCGATGTTGAATATGAACCAACCCCGCAAAACGTGGTCGATGCCCTGTTACAGTTGGCCAAAGTGACCGAACAGGACGTGGTCTGGGATCTTGGCTGCGGTGACGGACGGATTCCCATCACAGCGGCAAAGAAGTACGGCTGTAAGGCGCGCGGTTATGATATCGATCCCGAACGGGTGAACGATTCTCGCATCAACGCACGCAAGGAAGGCGTCCAGAAACTAGTCACCGTCGAACAGCGCGACATCTTCGCGCTCGATCTCAGCCAGGGGCCGACCATTGTCACGCTGTATCTGTTGCCACGGCTCAATGCCAGACTGCTGCCGCAACTCCGCAAGTTACCACCTGGCTCACGAGTCATTTCAGTCGCTCACCGGATGTCCGACATCAAGCCAGACCAGCAGATCGTAGTGAACACCGAGATCGGCAAGTTCGACATCTATCTATGGAAGTCGGAGACGCTCCGTGACAACTGACGAGACTTAACGGATGCGAGTCGCTTTTCCGACACTGCCGATGAAGTCCGTAAAGATAAAATCTCGATCTGAAATAGATCGGACGACAAAATCGAATTTCTTATTCACGCGATCGGGATGCGCGGACGTCAGGATGTGAAAGGTAATTGCTCCCGTTTCGAGGCGCCATGTACCGGATGAGATCGGGGTCTGAACGAAAACTTTCTGGAAGACGCGAATCTCACTCTTTTCTCGAATCGTGCTGAAGGTTCCATCGTTGCTGAACGTCACGATCAATGCTCCCTGAGCATCATTGTAACGCCAAACTCCTTTCAGCTTCTCCCGGATTTCGGCATCGGTCAGAACTTTGGCAACCGCCTTCGGGGCATCCTGTTTGGGCGGAGTGGGTGACGCGGCGGACTGTTTTGCCGCTCGTGCCAGTGTCATGAGTAACTGATTCGAGCCTTCTCGCGCAGAAAACTCTGTCGGCCGCTTGGCTTCATCGGGATCGGCAAAGCACAGGATGACTTTGTCGCCCTCAACCTGATAAATGCCAGCCGCTTCTTTCTTTTCGCGCGTAACGATATCGATCCCCTTGGGGAACTGAGTCGCATCGAGTGAAAAAAGCTTCACATGCTTTTTGTCATCCTGTGGTGACGTATACATGATCGCATTGTCGGCGATTTCGAAATGTCCTCCGGACGGAAGCCATTCCTGGATCGCCTCGCGAGGAATCGTCTTGCCATCCTCGACGAGTTCCACGACCTCCCATTTTCCCTGAAGCTGCTTCAGGTCGGAGTCCTTGTCTGCGGCCCCTACAAACCCCGTGAACACGAACGTCAGAATCAGCAATGCGATGATGCGAGGCATGAAACGGATTCCTTTCCATTAGCGACTTTAATTATCTGACCAGATGCACAGTATTCTCGTCGATATGGTTGCTGACTGACAAGCGTCGTAAAGCACTCTCCACATGCCTGAGCGTGAAGGAACCTCGGCCGTCAGCCAGCAGGGCAGGCATCAATTGTCGATTACCGCGGAGATAACGGGCATCGTTTCGTCGAACTATTGGCGCAACAGACGCCGCAACGCCTTGCCTGAAGCACTGCGCGGAATGTCGGGTACAAATTCCACTGACCTTGGTAGTTTGAAGGTGGCCAGAGATGGACGCAGGAACGAAATGAGTTCTTCGACGGAAAGTTCTGTACCAGGCTTGAGAGCCACGAATGCTTTCGGCACTTCACCCAGGATCGGATCAGGGGCCGCCACGACTACGGCGTCTGCGATCGCAGGATGACGGAACAGCACTTCCTCGACATCGCGCGGATAGACCTTCTCGCCGCCCACGTTGATCATGTCTTTTGCGCGGTCGACGATGTACACGTAGCCATCGGTGTCCATGCGGACGATGTCACCCGTGCGAAACCAGCCACCGTCGACAAAGACTTCCGCGGTCGCATCAGGCCGCTGATAGTATCCCGCCGAAACCGCCGTTCCTCGCGCCCACAGTTCTCCCACTTCGCCCACGGCCAACGTCCGCCCGTCCGCATCGACGACTTTTAAGACCGTATCGCCCATCGCTTTGCCACACGAACCAGCCCGCATTTCCGCGGCAGTCGTCGTTGTAATGACCGGACTGACCTCCGTAAGTCCATACGATTCTGCGTAGCCCACATTCCAGTCTTCCCGCAAGGCCGTGATCAACTCTGCCGGCATGGGTGCCGCGGCCGAGTGCATCACACGCAGACTCTGCAGGTTTCGGTGCGCTCGAGTCGCACAGTGCGTCATGTGGTTAATGATGGCTGGCACACCCAGAAACTGGGTTGCTTGAACGTCTTCAATCAGCTTCAGCACCGGCTCGGACTTGAAACGTCGGATGACGACGGCCGTACCACTTGCCGCAAAGATTCCCAAGACACCATTGATCAATCCCCAGCAATGAAACAGTGGCGCGGCGACCAGCAGTGTGTCATCCGGGCCAAAATGAACGCGAGCAAACTGAATCGCGTTATCGATGATATTCAGATGCGTCAGCATCACGCCCTTCGGTCGTCCGGTTGTCCCCGATGTATAAAGCAGACACGCGATCTGGTTCGCCGGAAAATCGCTGGTCGAGATTCCGTCCGGCGTCGATCGCAGTAATTCAGTGAACTCGATATCGACAAGCACGGTCTTTCGCACACCGAGTGCCTCGCGCACCGGTTCCAGGCCTTTCGACCGCTCCGAGTCGGTCAGCAGCCACACGGCCCCGGAATCGGCGACAATGACCCGCACCTCTTCGGGGCGCAGCATCGCGTTCACGACATTGGGCACGACGCCTGCTTTGAACGCGCCGAGGACAGCGATGACCAGTTCGGGACCGCTCTCGAGCAGAACTCCGATGACGTCCCCGGGCTTCACACCGCCCGCGTGCAGACAGGCGGCAAAGCAATCGCTCAGATGATCGAGCTCACCATATGAAAAAGTTCGGCCTTCAAAAACGAGCGCCGGATGTTCCGGGCGACTTGCGGCCGAGTTGCGCAACAGTTCTGCAACGTTCACTGAAAAACCTCGAGTTCACCACAAACCGGATTGGATTTCGCCACTTCCGACCTGATTGACGTTCGGCAGATCCCGTTGCGGCATTCATGATTTCCATCCGGGCTGGCTCGCAACTCTATGAGCATCGCTAGTTGATTCTCAACTCTTTCGCTGCGGCAAGCAATTGCGTGTTCACCGCTTTCTCCACATCAGATGGCTTTGTCAGGTCCACTTTCGCCATTTCCTGAACCTTTTGGGCGAGGTTCTTCAGCCTTCTCTGCCCGGCCGCGTTTCCGTCTTTCACTTCGTCCAGGACCGCATTGGCGACCTGTTCGAGGTTCGACTGAAGCGGTTTGAACTGCTCCGGACGGACGTTGTCGTCGTTGCGAAGGAAACTGACCTGATTGACCGCATCGCGAAGTTTCTTGTAATGCTTCGCGTTTGCAGAATCGCCAAGTGGCAGGTAGGGCAGTGCGAAGAAAAGCAACACGACGGCCAGGATCGCACCGCCTATTCTGAGGCCACTCGAACTAGTCAGTATCTCAACGATGTTTCCCGAGCCTTTGCCGGACGCGACGGGACGTCGGATTGCCGTCACTGATCGAGACGCAGACACAGTGCTTTTGCCAAACCGTCCATGAGCGAACTCCGAATTCGGTCCTCGATTGAGCCCAGCATTACCTGCGAATGCCGTGTGATTACCATCTTCGAGTGAGTTGACCGACGCGGAACTCAAGGAAGTTGCTGCCGTTTGGCGAACCCTATCCCGTGATGAAGTCACCTTCGCGGGCTCTGGCATTTCTTTTAAGAGCCAGGCTTCAATCGCCGCATCGGAACTTTTTTTGCGGTGGCTTTCTTTCGACTTCGATCGGGTGACGAGCATCGCCTGAGTTTCAGAGACGGCAGAAATATCCCCGTTCGTGGCGACAGATTTCGGACGTTCCGGGAACAACCCAGGCACCGTGCGCGCCAGTCGATATGTTTCACGACCGCAACGCAAATGATCTGCGGGATGCAATCGCCCCTCCTGCACCCACTCCAAAACCTTCGCGTATGCGACCGGGCCGTATTCCTTGTCTTGGATCAGGCACCACCACGGCAAACCTGAGTTGGTATCGGATTCGACCGAGGCTGGGAGACTTGGGGACGCTGCTCGTTGAGGAAGCTCAGGCACCCGAGCAGATGTCGAAGGCAACGGCTTCGCGACCGTAGACTCCCTGGTCCGCTTGCGAGCCTCAAACTCTCGCTGACTCTCCCTGGAGACTACGTGCTTTGCCGCCTGAAACGGAAAGTGGGCCATCAGTGGGCCGATTGACCCTGCCTGCCGCCATACGCCCGCGTTCCCATAACGGACCTGGTCTTCTCGCGACAAAGTCTTGTTCCTGACCAGCGCGACTAGTTCATCAAATGAGAGTGGGCCAAACTCGGCTTCGAATAATCTGTAATACCATCCGTCCATTGCGGCGTCTTTCCAGGAAATCCATTGAGATTCAAGCATTCTTTTCGTCGAAGCGGTCGCTGCGTCAACCTATTGCCGGTTCGCGACTGAAACCCCCAGCCGCGAATCCAGCGATTGATGACACTGGCAGAAGCACCGTTGCTTTGCATTAAATATTCACCGTTTCAGTAGATGATATATATCGAGCGGTGGCGGCAGTCAAGGTGCAGCGATTCCAAAGAAAACGCTTAGATTTCGGAGAGTAGTCTGACAATGATTCCCAATTTGCCTGATTTAACGCCAGTCGAGACATCACCAAATCGATTGAGTGACCTCGGGAGATTGCACACCAGGCGTCGGCAACAAGTTTGATTTAAAAGCGTGAATCGCCCACACTCCTCGGGGCCAGGTAATAGATATTGCTATCTCAAAGCCCATGTGAGTGAAATCGATTGTCGGACTCTGGAAATCGATCCTGAATGCTGATCAGAAGGCCTTCAACAAACTGCTGCCAACCTGCTGGATCAATTCATCGAAAAAGATTTCCAGGGGCAGATCTATCGCTGGATCGCCGTCGACATCTCGGCCCTGACTATGATCGCGGCCTCTCGAGGAATGGCACTTCCAACGCTGAAGGAGAAACAATCCGCTGCGCTGGTGACTCCGCAATCAATTGGCTTCGGCGCGTGAGCAGACGTCGCAGCGTGTACCTCCCAGGACGATTTACCTCTAAAGCGAACGAAGCAGAAACGGAACTTCGATCAAGACGTGCAGGATCGCGACTGTGAAATAGACATTGCGCGTGGCGGCGTAGTCTGTCAGAAACGCTCCCCATAGTGCGACCATCATCACAGCACCAGCCAGCACAACGGCGGTGATGACCCGTCTCCAGCACGGGGATCGACGCGCGAGTGGTCCTGTCGGCATTTGCCAGACGGCGTTTTGCTGACTGATCGCCGGAATCACGAGGATCCAAACCAGATAATGTAATAGCTCTAGAAAGATGTGGGCGGACACCAGAAAGTGTGTCGAGACGTGAGGAAACAAACCGGCCCCCGCGTGATGCGTGATCTGCCAGGCCACCAGATCGTCGCAAGGCAAGTCCGTGCTGCCCGCCCACAGCGCGGCCATCACGATCAGACAGACTGGAACCAGGCACAGTGCACCGCGAAGCGGCCTTCGCCAGTCGGATTTGCGACGTTGTAATTCTCGATCGAGAAACCACAGCGCCATCAGTGGATGCAAATAGACCAGACCAACACTCCACGCCAGTGGCCGCATCCAATTCATGGCGATCAGCCCGAATCCAAGCGGGATGATCCAGGTCCAATCACGACGTGGATTCTGACGGCTGCGCATCAAAACTAACGTCATGATCCACGCCATCAGCAGCGAGTTCCAGACAGCAATCAGCAGCACGTCTCTTTCTTGGTTCTCACCGGCCAGCCACGGCATGGACGCAAACATTCCACCCAGCATCGCCGTTCCACCGATTCCCAACGAGAAATATCCGGAGAGACGCCCCCAGCGTGCAGGCATGCGTGACAGGAAATAGCGAGCCTCTTGCCAGTTGTGCGGGCCGGCAAAGAGAAATACCGCCGCAATCGAAACCCCGATCGGTGCCGCAACCGCCAGCACCCCACAACCGATGACAACCAAGGCCGGCAGCAGCGATGCCACCATCCAACGGCACGCGCCAAGTGACGAGCGATCGATCAGCGTGGGATGATGATGTCCGGAAGTGACCGACAATGGTTTCCTCTCCCTGAAGATTCACACCTATCGGGATTGAGGGACTTGCAAAGTCACCTCGTGGCCGTTGTCCTGGATCACGATTTCGATCAATGATTGAGGCTTCGATTGACCGGCAGACCTCTCGCCTGGCGTTTTTCCGAAACGGAACGTGTCATCCATCAGCACGACAACTGCGACCAGCGCCACACAGCCAATCAGACATGCCAGCCCCACCTTTCGGCGCGGGCTGTTCCGGAGCACGAACATCAAGCTGATCGCCGCTCCTGACAGCGCGAGGCCCGCGATGATCGGACCTGCCGCTGGAATGGGGCTCGCCGTTATTCCCGCATTTGACTGCCTCACAAACTCGGGCAAGAGACTTTTCGGAATGACGATCCTGGCCATCCCGTCCGGATCTTCACTCACTTCGATCTTGACGGGGGCCACGACGGGTGGCCGCGGCAATGGGTTGCGTCCAGGCAGGATATCAGACAACCCGACGCGCGGCATGACAGTCAGCATGCCTAACAGAGCAATGGCCCGAACGAGCGACATGACATTTTCCCTGAATCACGGACGCACGACCTGTATGCGCTTTACTTTATGCATTGCTGAATCAGGAGGCTATCAATCAGGCATTTGGTTCGGCAAGGTGTTTTTGGCAAACCAAAACGTGAATCCAAATACCGATCCGCCTCACCGCCTGTTGAAAAAGGGTCTGACCCTTTGGAGGGCACCGCTCATTACCGTGAAAAGTTGTTGCGCGGTGAGGGTCTGCCCCCTTTTTCGACAGGCTGCTAACCAACGCACCCGGGTTCACGTGCCATTCGGGCCTGACCGCTCCGCCCCCTTTTCAACATGCCGTTAGCAGCCTGTTGTAAATGGCCGGATCGTTAACAAAACTCCCCGAGCGTATTCCGTCGTAAACGACCGCCATCAAGGTGATCGGAGCTTGATTTCTGGAAGAACCTTACGATAACTTCACGAATCACATCGCATGGTCGCATCTCATTTCAACTGTTGCACGCGGAGTTAGTTGGATTTTTGGGAGCAATTGGAGTGCTCATACTTCCAGGCCGTTTCGCGCACTGGACTGTCGCGTTGTTCGGGTTGCTGACTTGGTACGGCAGCACTGCCGCGGAAATGATTCTCGCTGTTGATCACCTGCCAGGGTTCAATTCAGCGCCTGACCTGAGTTTTCAATCGTCCGATGTGCATGCGAGTGCCGTTGTTCAGAGGGAGTTGACGGCCTGCCCGACCAACTCGAATGAATTGCCTCTTCGACCGTCGTCTTTTCGTGGCGTTGCCCTGCCGGGGCAAGCCGACGAAACGGGTGTCGGATCGAGATCGCCAAACAGCAACCAACGTACGTCGTTTCCCTATGCGCAGATTGTGTCAGCCTTCCAGCTCGCATCACCCGCACTGGTCGCACAATTGAATCGAGATGCCTGGGAACACATTCCGACTGTGCCACCATTTGAGTTGCTGCGTCCACCCCAAGTTCTGGCAACTCAGTTGTGTGTTGATTGAGCATGTCGACCATGCTCGAAGACGATTGGGCGCATTCGTTCCACTGCGATCGCAGTGATCTCAAATTCAAAATCAAGGAAACAGTTCAATGAGAAATCTCTTCGGAAAACTGATTGTGACCTGCACGTTGACTGCGGCGATGTTCGTCGTTGCCGGGAAAGTTCAAGCCGGACAAGTCTTCGCGACAAGCTATGACATGCCGAACGGGAACACGGGCAGCTTCAATTATTGGGACAAACACTACGGTGGCGGAGTCCATACAACGGATGGAGAACCTCTTTCCGGTGGACTCGGCGACTTGACCGATGGCGTTGTCACCAACCTGAATTGGAATGTCGTCGAGAACACCAGTCCTCCAGGTGAAGGCCCGTATGTCGGATGGCTCGACATTGATCCGACAATTACGTTTCACTTTGCGGCCGTCACTGCCTTTGACACGGTGAGCATTCATTTTGACGATGCCGATGGATTTGGCGGAGTCAGTGCACCGAGCGGCGTTGTGATTGATGGCACACTCTTCCCAGTGATTGACCCTGCCGGCACGGCTCCATTTTGGGTGACGTTCGATGTCAGTGGGCTGTCGGCGACAAATACGCTGACAATCACTCTGAATCGAAACAACGCGTGGGTGTTCGCCGACGAATTCCAGTTCGCAACCCCAGGCACTGTCCCCGAACCATCCTCATTGGCACTCTTGGGACTCGGTGGACTCGGACTGGCCATCGGTGCCTTCCGGACCCGGCCGCGGGTCGGCGGGGTTCGCGATTGAGTTGGGTTCAAAATAGCGATGCCGCTCGCGCGTTGCAGATGACCTGCCGATCAATCAGGAACAAAGGAAGCCGTCCGATTTCGGACGGCTTCTTTCATTTGACGACGACATTCAACGACCAAAACACCCAATCCTGACCGGGCGCCCATCAAGTGTCATTCGAGTGAATCGCGATCTCAATCCCGTGTCCAGAATTGAGGGTATCGGTCCAACTCTGGGACGAAGTGCAGGGCGACTGCATGGCTGCCATCAGCCTGTTTAAGCGGCGCGCAGTTTGCTTGGCATCCCGAGAGGCATCACCTGTGGCCTACATCGATCAGATTCGTCGCTCTCGAAGGGTATTGCAATGACTGAAGTGCAAGAAGTTTCCAACCGTCGATACGCACACGGACACAATCAAATCACGGCCGCCATCTTTGCTGGATCACTGATTGTTGGCGCCGCCCTGGTGATCGCGGCAGAACTGATGAAGCCGGAACGGTACGAGTTTCATCCGGGCGCGACTGCGACGTCGTACATCATTTACGATAAGGACACAGGTCGAGCCACAACCGCAGAGTTTGGCTCAACAAATCCAATTGCCGCCTTGGAGAAATAAACCACTTACCGAGCGCATGAGTCGAGACCGATACCTCGGTCTCGACTGAGGATGGGCGCGGCACTCGCTGAACGACCAGCACGCAGTGGGGCCGTGCGAGATGGCTGGTTTCCGATCAGGCGGCGGGACGTGGACAACTCGTGCAACTCACCGGCCCTCATTGTGTGGAGCGCAATCGCTTTCGAAACATTGGCGATGTCGGCACTCAATCCGTCGCGAATTTCTGAATTCTCCAATTCATGGTGTCGGCGACATACAGGCAGTCGTGGCTGTCCAGCGCCAACTCGTGCGGCAGATGGAACTGTACAGGATCTGTCCCCTTGCCACCCACCGCACGCAAGAACATTCCTTGATTCGTAAACTGTTGGACGCGGTTATTGGTTGTACTCACCCACACTCGATCGTGCCGGTCCACGCAGATCCCGATCGGGCCGCCCATGGTCCGATTGCCGTCTTTGTTCAACGGTGGAGGCAACGGCAATCATTGGCTCTGACTGAACCATTTGGTTCCCGACGCCAAGAAACGACAGAAGTGGAACGAGAGGTCCACGACATCCTCAACCCTCGTATCGATAACCGGAGATCGGAACGTCTGCGCAATTCACTTTGCTGGTTCAAACTCTTCCAAAATGGCTGAGACCACATTGCTGTCGCGTACCGTGCTGCCAGTTTTGCTAGCCTTTGAGACACTCTCGAAGGCCCCCAACTGAACCGCCTTTCCACACCCCACGTCAAGTTTGGTCTTAGTCCGCTTGCGGCTCGTCCGTTCGACGAACTTGCCGCCGGGATATTCTATGAATTCTCCCGTATGTGTTGTGGCGATGGCGTCAATATCGAGAACATATCGCTTCTGAATGTCGGTCTTTGTTACTCGCCCTTGGATCTGAATTCCTTTGTTGCCAATTCGAGTTTTACAGTAGAAATCGCCTTCCCCGTCCACTTTGACTTCAAGTGTGCTGACACTTACATCCGTCACCGTCGATGGCTTTCCGCCATCCTCCAGCACTTGCCCCTCATCAAGGCCACGATCGACCGACTTTTCACGACTGATCTCAACCCGCAGCAAAAGGCTCTCAGCACCGCCCGCACTCAAGCACATGGCGGCAAAACACGACGCCACGAAGCATGACGATCGGAACACGATTACCTCCACTCTTGGTGCCGTGAGCAGAACCCAGAATCTTCTGTCTTGAAAGTAACAGGATCCTTGTCTTCTGGCGATATCGTGCATGCCATGAGCTGATTCCGTCCCATTGTTCCACCTCGATTGTGTCACGTGCGTTGTCACGATGACGCTGTTATGCCAGCCTGTCGGCTCGTGCTTGAGGTGTTGAATCTGCAGTGCCCTCGATAAAAGCCTGCAGATCAAAAAGCCTGATTTGCCCGAAGGAACAACCATGCGTCCGATTTGGTTGCTGGAATCAAATGTCGATGGATTGAACACTGCCGAGATCCAGGCTGAGGTACGACGGCAGGGAATGAGCTGTCACATCGTCAAACATTTGCCTTCGTATGCTATCCCCAAGGATATCGCGGGTGCCGAATCATTACGGATGGACGAATGCGTCATTTTTCGTGGATCTCTGAATCTGATGCGGCACATTCATGCCAGTCGCCGATGGACGCCGGGTGGTTGGTGCGCTGTCCAGAATTTGTCGTGCTCGACGTACTACGCGCATTTCGGGCCATTCCTGTTGAATCGCGACTATGCATTTCTGCCAATGGCTGAGGTGATCCGACTGGCCGACGACCTATTTTTGCGCTATGCGAAGGAAGGCAAACTGTTTGTGCGTCCCGACACGGTTTACAAGCGATTTCCAGGAACGCTGACCGACCGAACGTCATTCATGAGCCGATTCCACGGCAGCGAATTCGATCCGACGCAACTGGTTCTTGTTGCTCGCGCCAAAAAGTCGTCGTACGAATGGCGACTGATTGTCTGTAACAGCCGCGTCATCGCCGGCAGTCAATACCGCAGCCCGGCCGGACGCGATGAGCTTCCACATTGTCCGGATGAGGTCATAAGCTTTGCAGCAGACGTCTTGCAAAACGTCCGGTGGCGACCCGCACCGATCTTTGTTTTGGACGTCTGCGATTCAGAAGATGGTTTGCGAGTGCAGGAACTCAACAGCTTTGGGTGCTCAGGGCATTACTTGGCGGACGTGGCGACCGTGGTCGAAGCCGCGAGCAACTTGGCAGCAATCACATTTTAGACGGGAGCCCTGAGCTCTTCGCGCGTTTGAATTCTGACCGTGACAACGAGTCGACGTTATCATGTTTCTATCATGCAGCACGTCCTCATTCACTTCGAGCATGGCATCAAAGACGTCCTGCCATTTTCCGAAGCAGTACAGAGAATTCGAGTGATACTTGCCTCCACAGGAGCTGGCGAATACGTGGAGGACGATATGGCAATCGATGGAGGAGACGCTGAAGCGTTTCTCTGCGGTCCAAACGCGGAACTATTATTCGAAACGATTTCCCCCGTGCTTTCGGAGTTGGCGTTCATGCGGGATGCAAAGATTACGTTGGTCTATGGGCCGCTTAACTCGAACGCACCCGAAGCGATTTTCCGATTCCGCCGCGACCGGCCGTGAAAAAAACAAACACGAAAGGGTAGGGGGAGAGTCGCCAGTCTGACAGCGGTCGCACAACAGTCGAAATCGAGTTCAACAGTAGTTCCTGCAATTGGGAATTGCAGCTCAGCAAGATCGAGAGAGTTCGACCGACTGACTGAGGTGTTTGACCGATCATCTGTTCGATTTCTTGTAGCAATTCAGCGATTTTGATGTGATCTGCCAGGGCCGCGAAATGACCAGGGCTTCTCTGGCATTTCTATGAAAGAATACCCTTCGTTCATTTCTCCTGAATTTTCGTCGCCAGCTCGCACTGCAACGATCGGCGGCACTCGGTCTAATTTCGTGCGGCATGGCAGTTGCCTTTTCTTAAGATTGATGTCGAAATTGCCCAGATTGCACTGTTTCTGCTAGATCTGTAGGCGGAAACTGCCTGAACTTGAGGCCGAGGAATTGGAGTTCAACGACGGGAAGGGCAAAAGTCGACAAATCAGGGTCTCCATCAGAAAGACTTGAAAAATGCTCGCGGTCACGGATTCTGCTCTGGGTGGCGGCCTGCCAGACGGCATCGTCAATGGATATGACACGGTCGGTTTTTATGACGAAATGTTCCTCGACAACGGCCAGCCGCGTGAACGTGGTGAATTGCTCGCCTCCCGATTAAGAGGTTTGACCGAAGGCGAATTGACTCGTCGACAGCGCGTCGCAGACCAGGCGCTGCTGAATATGGGGATCACATTCAATGTCTACGGACATGAAGCCGGCACGGAAAAGATCTGGCCGTTCGACCTGATTCCGCGCATCATCGAGAGCAGCGAGTGGCGCTACATCGACACTGGCTTGAAGCAGCGCATTCGCGCCCTGAATCTGTTCATCGATGATATCTACCACGACCAGACCATCGTTAAAGAGGGAATCTTTCCCGAGTATATGGTCACGTCGAGCCGTAACTTCCTGAAGCAGTGTGTCGGACTGAATCCGCCGGGTGGAATCTGGTGTCACATTACGGGAACCGACCTGGTCCGTAACGCCGACGGAACGGTCTACGTCTTGGAAGACAATCTGCGCTGTCCGTCCGGCGTGTCGTATGTGCTGGAAAACCGCGAAGTGATGAAGCGGACGTTTCCACAATTGTTCAACGGGCTGTCGATCATGCCGGTCGAAGACTATCCCGAACAATTGCTGAAAATGTTGCAGCACATCGCACCACCGACCGCCGACGAGCCAAACGTCGTCGTGCTGACTCCGGGCATCTATAACTCGGCCTACTTCGAACACTGCTTCCTCGCTCAACAGATGGGTGTCGAACTGGTGCAGGGTCCAGACCTGGTGGTCACCAACGGGTATGTGCACATGCGGACGACGCGCGGCCTGGAACGCGTCGACGTGATCTATCGCCGTATTGACGACGAATTCCTCGATCCGCTGGCATTCCGGCCGGATTCATGTCTTGGCGTACCCGGCCTGATGGACGTCTATCGTGCTGGCCGCGTGGCCCTGGCGAACGCACCCGGAACAGGTATCGCCGATGACAAGGCCGTTTACGCCTACGTGCCGCAGATGATCAAATACTACTTGAACGAAGAGATGATGCTGCCCAACGTTCCCACGTACTTGTGTGCGAACGACGAACAGCGTCAATACGTGCTGGAGCACTTGGCCGAACTGGTGATCAAGCCGGCCAATGAATCGGGTGGCTATGGAATTCTGGTTGGTCCGCGTGCGACGAAAGAGCAATTGGACAAGTACCGCGACCTGATCCAGACGAATCCGCGCAACTATGTGGCGCAACCGACGCTGTCATTGTCGCGTGTCCCAACAATTGTGGGCGATCATCTGGAAGGTCGGCATGTCGATCTGCGTCCGTACATTCTGTATGGCGAAGACGTCTACATTCTGCCCGGCGGGTTGACTCGAGTCGCCCTGGTGAAAGGGTCACTGGTCGTGAACTCGTCGCAAGGTGGCGGCAGCAAGGATACCTGGGTGTTGAAAAACGGAACTCCTCGGATTTGAACTTGGAAAAACGAACGCAACTGCTGTTGCTGTGACCTTCGTTTCTGCATGAGAAAGCGAATGGTCAGCGGCAGAGCAACGTCGAATCGAGTCAGACCCTGGTCTGGCAAGACGCCGAATTGAAAGCTGTTACATGCTGAGCCGTGTCGCCGACTCAATTTACTGGATGAGCCGTTACGTGGAACGAGCCGAAAATGTGGCTCGTTTCATTGATGTCAATTTGAACCTGGCCCTGGATGTCGGTCCGGAAATGGAACGGCATTGGGACCCGTTGATTTACACGACGGGCGATCATGAAGCGTTCAAAGAGCGCTATCCTGGGGGAACTCAGAGCAACGTCATCCAATTCCTGACGTTTGATACCGAGAACCCGAATTCGATCCTGTGCTGTCTGCGGACCGCGCGGGAAAATGCGCGCACGGTGCGTGACATGATCAGTTCGCCGATGTGGGAAGAGATGAACAAGTTCTACTTGTCCGTCAAAACCGCATCGCAGCCGCAGGTACTGGGTTCGCCGTTTGATTTCTTCGGCCAGATCAAGCTGTCGGCCTATACACTGGATGGAGTCGTCCAATCAACGATGTCGCACGGTGAAGCGTGGCACTTCCACCGCATGGGGCAGATGATCGAACGCGCGGACAAGACATCGCGAATTTTGGATGTGAAGTACTACCTGCTGTTGCCGCAGGTTTCGGACGTCGGCACGCAGCTCGATACGAACCAGTGGGCTGCCTTGCTGAAATCGGCCAGCGCGCTGGAAATGTATCGCAAGGCGCATGGCCGGATTACGCCGCAGCAAGTCGCCGAGTTTTTGTTGATGGATCGAGAATTCCCACGCGCAGTACGGTTCTGTGTCGGTCAAGCCGAGCAATCGTTGCTGATGATTACCGGTGGAGCGCGCGGCAACTTTACCAACCGGGCGGAACAGCGCCTGGGTCGACTGCGCGCGGAACTCGACTACACCAATATCGAGGAAATCATCGCGATGGGACTGCACGAGTTTATCGATCAGTTCCAGGAGAAACTGAACCAGGTGGGTATCGCCATCTCGGACACGTTTTTCGCGAGCGAGCCGGAAGCAAAACAGCCCAAATCACAGCGACAGACTCAGGGTATCAGCGAGCAGAAACAGGAATCCACCAGTCAGTCGCAAGGGTGATTCAGGCCCAATTCGCTGGAATGAAAACACCTGCTGTCGCGGACGCTCACCGAAACGCAGGGTGCCCGATTGATCCATCTCCACCGATAAACAGGTTGGGAACCGGATTGCCGAAGCCATAGTTCAACAGACGAGAAATTCGATCATGACAATTCGGGTCGCACTGCATCATAAGACATCCTATACCTACGACCGCCTGATCACGCTGGGTCCGCAGGTCATCCGCCTGCGTCCCGCGCCGCATTGCCGCACGCCGATCCTCAGTTATTCGCTGAAGGTCACACCGGAAAAGCAATTCCTGAACTGGCAGCAGGACCCATACGGCAACTTCCTGGCGCGTCTCGTGTTTCCCGAGGCCACCAGGTCGTTCGATGTCGAAGTCGACCTTGTCGCCGACATGACTGTCATCAATCCGTTCGACTTTTTTCTCGAACCGGAAGCGACGAAGTATCCCTTCGAGTACTCGCCGGCGCTGAAAGCTCAGTTGCAGCCGTACCTGGTCACCGAAGAAATGTCGACGGTGATGCGGTCATTTGTGGCTCGCGCCCCTCGAGGTGGTGCGTCGACAAATGACTTTATCGTCGACCTGAACCGTTATGTTCAAAGCATGCTGCGCTATGTGATCCGGATGGAGCCGGGTGTTCAGTCGTGCGATGAAACTTTGTCCAAGCTGAGCGGTTCTTGCCGCGATTCGGCCTGGTTGCTCGTGCAATTGATGCGACAGATGGGACTGGCCGCACGATTCGTGTCAGGGTACCTGTTGCAATTGAAGCCAGACGTGATGTCGCTTGATGGCCCATCCGGCGCGGGCTACGACTTCACAGATCTGCACGCCTGGACGGAAGTGTTCCTGCCGGGGGCAGGGTGGGTGGGACTTGATCCGACTTCGGGCCTGTTAGCGGGCGAAGGTCACATTCCGCTGGCAGCGACGCCAGACGCGCAGTCGGCCGCGCCGATCTCGGGCGGAGTTGATCCCTGCGAATCGGAGTTTGCCCACGAGATGGTTATCACGCGCGTGCACGAAGACCCGCGCGTCACCAAGCCCTATTCCGATGAACAGTGGATCGATATCGACCGTTTGGGTGAGGACGTTGATCGCGATCTGGCGCTGGGACCTCGCGCGTTCACGATGGGGGGCGAACCGACGTTTGTCTCGATCGATCATCGCGACGAACCCGAATGGAATACCGCCGCGCTGGGAGAATCAAAGCGGCGATTGGGTGGAACCCTGTTTCGCAGACTCGCCGATCGATTCGCGAATGGTCCCCTGCTCCATTTTGGACAAGGGAAATGGTATCCCGGCGAATCATTGCCTCGTTGGGCGTTGGGCTGCTACTGGCGAAAGGATACCGAGCCGGTCTGGACGCGGAAGGATCTGATTGCCGCCGACGATCGCAACTACGGCTATACGGAAACCGACGCCCGCGAATTCATCACGATGCTGGCCGAACAATTGCAGGTTCGCGGAGATCACATTCAACCTGGCTACGAAGACACCTGGTATTACCTGTGGAAAGCGCGCAAGCTGCCCGTCAACGTCGATCCGTTCGATTCGAAACTCGAGAACGAAGAGGACCGAGCACGACTGGCCCGTGTCTTTGAACAAGGCTTGGCGCGTGCTGTGGGATTTGTGCTGCCGATTCGCCCGGTTGAAGATCCAGACTCGTTGACACGTTGGATCAGTGGCCCCTGGTTCCTGCGTCAGGAACGCATGTATCTGTTGCCCGGCGATTCGCCAATGGGCTACCGACTGCCCCTGGAGTCACTCGCCTGGCTGGAACCCGAAGATCGACCGGAAATCTTCGAACGCGACCCGATGGCCGAACGTCCTGAACTCGCTCGCGCGAATGGCCAGATTCTGAACCAAAGCCACCTGAGTCACTTGAATGGTGCGGCCTTAAACGGCTCACATTCCGATCAGCAGATTCCACGGGTGCTGCAAACGCGTGGTCGAGTGCTTGATTATGTGAAACGCTCGTTGGGCGATCTGGAACCGGTCTTGGCGTCAGGTGAAGAAGAGAGAGAGTCATTGGGGATCGGTTCGACTCGCCAGCGCGCGGGACACCAACCCACCGGGGGGCAGCACTGGTGGAAGAATCCCAACGGTGAAAATGGGTACCCCGTCACGGATGAAGACCTGACGCATCGCTTCGAGCCGATCGTTCGAACTGCGTTGTGCGTCGAAGCACGTGGCGGCGTGATGCACGTCTTTATGCCGCCTCTGTCACAGATCGAGCAGTACCTCGATCTTGTTTCGGCGATTGAGGCGACCGCGGAAGAATTGTCGATGCCAGTCCGCATCGAAGGATATCCGCCTCCGTACGACTATCGCATTGACCATTTCAAGGTCACGCCTGATCCCGGCGTCATCGAAGTCAACCTGCAACCGGCCCGCACCTGGCGCGAACTGGTCCGCAACACAACCACGTTGTACGAAGAAGCGCATCTGTCGCGACTTTCGACCGAGAAATTCATGCTTGATGGTCGTCATACCGGCACTGGTGGTGGTAACCACATCGTGCTGGGCGGACCTTCGCCCGCTCAAAGCCCGTTCCTGCGACGGCCGGACTTGCTGCGCAGCCTGGTCTGCTATTGGAACAACCGTCCGTCGCTGTCCTACCTGTTTTCGGGACTGTTCATCGGTCCAACGAGTCAGGCACCGCGCCTCGACGAAGCGCGGCATGAAAGCCTGTACGAACTGGAAATCGCCTGCTCGCAGATTCCCGACAACGGACCTTGCCCGCCGTGGCTGGTCGACCGTGCCTTTCGACATCTGCTGACCGACCTGACCGGCAACACGCACCGTGCCGAGTTCTGCATCGACAAACTGTTCTCGCCTGACAGCGCGACCGGCCGCTTGGGGTTAGTCGAAATGCGCGGCTTCGAAATGCCGCCGCACGAACGCATGAGCCTGACGCAGCAATTGCTGGTGCGCGCCCTAGTTGCCAAGTTCTGGAATAAGCCGTACCGCGAACCGCTGGTGCGCTGGGGAACGACGTTACACGACCGATTCATGCTGCCGCACTTTGTGATGCAAGACTTCAATGAAGTGCTGGATGATCTGACCGATGCGGGATATCGCTTCGAGAAAAGTTGGTTCGCACCGCACGGCGAATTTAAGTTTCCGCTGATCGGCGAACTGGCCCTGAGCGGTGTGCACATCGAACTGCGTCAGGCGATCGAGCCATGGCACGTGCTGGGCGAAGAATTCGGTGGCAGTGGGGCGGCTCGCTATGTCGATTCGTCAGTCGAACGCGTCCAGGTCAAAGTGCGCGGCCTGACCGATCCGCGTTACGTGGTCACCTGCAATGGACGTCGCATTCCCTTGCATCCGACAGGAACCAAGGGCGAATTTGTGGCGGGCGTTCGGTTCCGCGCCTGGCAGCCGCCGTCTTGCCTGCACCCGACGATCGGCGTGCATTCGCCACTGGTCTTCGATCTGTTAGATAGTTGGAACAAACGTTCGCTGGGCGGCGGCAGTTGGCACGTCGCGCATCCCGGCGGTCGGAGTTATGGAACCTTCCCGGTGAATGCGTACGAAGCGGAAAGCCGTCGTGTAGCAAGATTCTTCCAAATCGGTCACACTCCTGGTCCTCATCCGATACCGGAACAGGAACAGAATGTTGACTTCCCATTCACACTGGATTTGCGCCGTCCCTGACAACCCGTTGAATGACTGGGCCAGGCAACCGCGGCGTGTGCGAATGTGCCTAGTTTTGGCGGGGTCGCGTGAGCCAATCCCCGTGTTTCGGCAGGCCGTTGAGCACGACACCGTAACTACGACGCGTTTTCGCAGGAGTCTTCGTCACAATGAATGACAGCACCGGTGCGGTGAGCGCTCACCCGGCCGGCGATATCACGTCAGCCTATCAGCCACCCGCTCCGTACTATGATGAAATGCGAGGCCCGTTCGGCGGCGTTCGTCCGGCGTGGTCGCGGTTGGCTCACAGCTTGAATACCGACGGTCCGGCGGGCCTGGTGCGACGCAGCGAACAGGCTCAACATCTGCTGCGCGAAAACGGCGTGACGTATAACGTCTATGGGGCTTCGAAAGACCTGGAACGTCCTTGGGAACTGGACCCGGTTCCCTTGATGATTCCGATCGACGAATGGCAGCCATTGGCGGACGCGATTCGACAACGAGCGAGGTTACTGAATCGGATTCTGTCCGACATCTATGGACCGCAGGAATTGATGCGATCCGGCGTCCTGCCGCCAAATGCCTTGTTCGAACATCCCGGCTATCTGTTACCGTGCGTCGGTATCGAGCCGCCTGGTGGCATCTATATCCATTGGTATGCAGCTCAACTGGCTCGCGACCTGCAAGGAAACTGGATTGCGCTAGGCGATCGTTCGCAAGGTCCGTCTGGCGCGGGATACGTCGTCGAAAACCGCATTGTCATTTCGCGCACGTTGCCCGAAGAGTTTCAGAATCTGAACGTGGTCCGGCTGGCCTCGTTCTTCATGTCGTTGCAAAACACGCTGGCCGGTCTGTCGCGTCATCATCACGACAACCCGCGAGTCGTCTTATTGTCGCCCGGACCAAGAAGCTCGCGTTATTTTGAAGACGTGTACTTGGCGCGGTATCTGGGTTACACGCTGGTGGAAGGTGGCGATCTGACAGTTCGCGGCGACGGTGTGTATTTGAAGACACTCGGCGGACTGTTGAGCGTTGATGTCATCCTGCGTCGGATGGGCGATGGACGTTGTGACCCGCTGGAGCTACGTCCTGACTCGCCAGCAGGGATTCCAGGACTGCTGCAGGTCATTCGCGACAATCAGGTCGTCGTGGCGAACGCGCTCGGTAGCGGATTCCTGGAAGCCCCCGTGATCCAGAAATACCTTCCCGCCGCCAGCCGCTTCCTGTTGGGTGAAGACTTAAAACTGCCCTGTGCCGCAACCTGGTGGTGCGGTCACAAGGACGATTTGCAATACGTTGTCTCGAACCTCGACAAGCTGGTCGTTCGCAATGCCTATCGCCACCACAATGTGAAGGTCTACAACGGCGCAAAAATGTCGCCCGACGAACGCGGCAAGTTGCTGGCCGACATTGCTGCGCGCCCGAGTCAATGGGTTGCTCAAGAACCCGTCGTGGGTTCGACGGCTCCGGTGTGGAACGGCGACACACTGCAACCGTGGCACGTCACGCTGCGCGCGTTTGCGGTGGCGACGGACGGCGACTACCAGGTGATGCCCGGTGGCTTATCGCGTGTCGCTCCGCAAGCAGAGACATTGACCGAATCGATGGCGGCCGGTCAGCGTAGCAAGGACGTTTGGATCCTGTCAGACGGTCCTGTAGAACCAGTCTCTCTGTTGCGGCCTCGACAGACCGCGCTGGAATTGCGACGCAGTTCGAACGATTTGCCCAGTCGCGCGGCCGATCATCTGTTCTGGCTGGGACGATTGATCGAGCGAACGGAAGCGCAAGTGCGCCAGGCGCGCAGCGTCGTGGCGCGCATTACCAGCGAGCTTCAACCGGCGCGGCAGTCAGATCTGCTGCGTCTGGTGTTGTCGATGGACGAACCGGGAGAATCGCCGCTGTCAGGCGCGAACTTGAACGAGCCGCAACTGGGACAAGCCTTGATCGACGCCGTCTGGGCATTCTTGCACGATCACAAGCGCACGGGCGGCCTGCACGAAACGATCGATTCGACGCAGCGCACCGCGTCGATTGTCCGCGACCGCATCTCGGTGGACGGCTGGCGGATCATCAATCAGCTTCATTTTCCGACGTCGCGAGCCATCGTTCCGCAGCGGACGAACGCAGACCTGTCGGCCGCTCTGGCACCGCTCAATCAGTTGCTGACCTGGCTGTCAGCATTCAGCGGTTTGTGTAATGACAGCATGACGCGCGGCCCCGGCTGGCGATTCCTGGATATCGGGCGACGTATCGAACGAGGGTTGCAAACGCTACGAGTCATTCGCGGATTGCTGGTTGATGCGCAGTCCGACGTACTGCCGCGTTTGGAAGCGATGCTCGAAATCGCCGACAGTTCGATGACGTATCGTTACCGTTACCTGACGACATTGCAGTTGGCACCCGTGCTGGACCTGGTACTGGCGGACGAATCGAATCCGCGGGCGGTCGGTTTCCAATTGATGGCCCTGTCAGAACATGTCCGCAGTCTGGCTCGAGATGAATCCGACGTGGTGCGAACGTCGGAACAGAAGTTGGTCCTGTCGGCACAGGCCTCGTTGCGGCTGGCCGACGTCGAATCATTCTGTACTGTGAATGGCGAAGGCGACCGGCGGCAGTTGGACAAGTTTCTGTCACTGCTCGCTTCCGACCTGCGCGCTTTATCCGATAGCATCTCGCACACGTACCTGACGCATACGGTCGATTCACAACAACTGGATGCGCAACTGTTGATGCCGCGTCGAGCTTGATGATTAAGTCACAATTAGAATCATTTTCCCCGGTCTCGTCGTTCGCACAGGGCGATTGGATCCCGACGAATGACGGCCACGGAAATCTCGATGCACTATAGTGTTCGACATACTACGAGCTACACCTACTCTGACCCGGTTTCACTGTGTCAGAATCAGATCCATTTGACGCCGCGATCGACGCCCCACCAGGTGTGTGCCGGCTTTCAACTGGACGTGTCGCCCGAGCCGATGTTGCTACGATCACGGATCGATGTGTTCGGCAACGAAGTCTGGTACTTCTCGCTGGAAGAACCACACACCGAATTGCGTGTCACGTCACGCAGCCGCGTCACTGTCGCACCGCACGAATTACCCGATCCGAAATCGACTGTCGCGTGGGAAGAGGTGCGTGACCAGTTGGCCCTCGCCGACACGGCCGACCTGCGCGCTGTCTCGCAATTCCGTTTTGAATCGCCGTACATCCAGTACCTGAACGAAGTGCGCGACTACGCGGCGGCCAGTTTTACCGCAGGCCGACCGTTACTGGATGCGGCACTCGACCTGACACGCCGCATCTATGATGACTTCGACTACGCTCCGACCACGACCACGGTCAACACGCCCACGCGTGACGTGCTGAATCAACGACGCGGCGTCTGCCAGGATTTTGCGCATCTGCAGATCACGGCGTTCCGCACATTGGGCCTCGCGGCCAGGTATGTGAGCGGTTACCTGGTCACCGCCCCGCCACCCGACAAACCGAAACTGGTCGGGGCCGATGCGTCTCATGCCTGGCTGGCGGTCTATTGTCCCGGTTACGGCTGGATTGACCTCGACCCCACCAATAACATCGTTCCTCAGGAACGCCACGTCACCATCGGCTGGGGCCGCGACTATAGCGACGTCAGCCCGATTAAAGGCGTTCTAACTGGCGGCGGCCAGCACATCCTTTCGGTTTCGGTGGACGTGTCGCCACTGGCTGGTGAGTGACGTGTTGAGGTCCCCAGACCTCGGACGGTGGTCTTGCAGCGCGAAGTGGTTCATGGAACTTTCAGGCCGGGGCCACAGTCTTTCCAGGGGGGGCGCAGACGCTCTGTTGTCCCGTCAGGGACATCCGACAATAGCCCACTGATTCATCGGTGGGTAGCTTGAGAATACGAAATGTAAGTCCCGTTAGGGACGACAGACGGATCGACTTCGAAGGTTCACCGCGAGCACGCAGCGCTCTGTCGTCCCGATGGGACTCTGAAATGGTGAGGTTCTTTGTTCCCACCGATGAATCAGTGGGCTATTGTCGGCAATCCCTGACGGGACTAAATTAGTCAGGAATTGAGTTCGCCGAACGCTAATGTAAGAAGCATGGTGAGGTGACATTTCATTGATCGCGAGTGGTGCGGAATTAATACGGCGGTAGCATCCGACGCAGGACATGAACGAGCACAACAACCACGAAGAACCAATTGCGCCAGAGCAGCAGCAGCCACGGGACCTGTAATACGTTCGGCGGAACGACGAACTTGTCACTTCCGAATGCGATGTGTAACTCGGTGCTGAAGCGTCGCAACCAGGAAATCGATGTCGGCCAGTCGATCATCGTATCGAGCCACTCTTGCGGAATCGCGGTCACACCGAGTGTTGCTCCGGCCAAACCACCCACGATGGCGGCGGTGGAATCGGTATCCCCGCCCATCAAGATGACCTCTTCGACCGGACGTCGAAACTCAGTGGACCAGCGCAGCCAGCAGAACAGGGCCGCGGCAATAGTGTGGCAGATGAATCCTGACACGCCACGCAACCGTACCTGATGGGTCGAACGATCGCGATATCCCCAGCCCATCTTGATTCCGAATTCGGTCGGGGACAGGTTGGCTCCGATTGCCGCTTCGATCTGATCGAAGATTTCGAGCCACTCAGCGTCGGTGATGGCAGCACGCAATTCGTTCAGTAATTCGCGCGCGTCGATCTGACCAGTCTGGCTGCGGACAGCGTGGCGAACGGCGACCGCAATGGCCAGGGCACCGCTTTCTGCCAAAGGATCGGTGTGAGTCATCCGCGTTGAGACTCAAACAAACTCTTCGAGTGGATCAGCGTCGCGATGCAGGCAGAGTCCCAGAACACCAGATCGCATGGCGGGGCCATTTCCGGCCGAGAACACACCGCAGCGATGCGGCCCGAAACCCACCAGCAGCTTGAAACAGGATGTGATGGTGGCGCGTCCGCCCCCGGCAGGAGTGCTGAGCAACCACCAACGCAGACGGCGCGCGAGATCTCGCGTGAACGACTCCAGCGAGTTGGGATTGCGAAGCAACGATTG
>Ga0105238_10001046_pt1 | contig 27995 bp, 24 predicted proteins | sample KBSC34metaG_FD_81526 | JGI IMG/M metagenome (GOLD analysis project Ga0105238, IMG submission 81526) | Corn rhizosphere microbial communities from Kellogg Biological Station, Michigan, USA - KBS C3-4 metaG | ecosystem: Host-associated > Plants > Roots > Rhizosphere > Soil | place: Michigan, USA...
ACAAAGAAGGTCGCCGGCAATTGCAGGGACTTGAGCAGCGGGTAAACGGTGGTGTAGTTGTCTAAGTGCGCGTCGTCAAAAGAGAGCGCGCCGAAGATTTTTTCGTTCGACGCACGCTCACCTGGGGCCACTTGGGCGACTGGGACCACTTCCGTATTGTCTTTAAGCCATCTCAGGAAAGATGCGAAGACATCGTAGGAGTGGTCAGCAGAGCCATCGTCGTGAGAAGGGTTCCGTGGACCCACGCTATGAAATGTGAAGACCAGCGAACGTGGTGGATGGAAGAAAGGAGTGGCCAGCAACATCGCCCGGTCGATCATTCGCCCCGCCGAGCCGAGAGCTTGCCGGGATATTGCCTTAATAGCTTTCATGGTGGGGGACAGCCCACGGAATCAGGCGGACGCCTGGGGATGGTGTCGCATCCTGCAAACTCAAAGAGGATTCTGAGACGCGGCCGATGGCTGCGCGATAGATCTGCATCAGTCCCTGATAAGCGGGCTCCTCGCTGTAGCGAAGTTCAAACTCAGAGCGGGCATGGTGGCGCATCCGCTCCCAATCCGCGGGATGAGAAACGGCCCAGCGAACCTTCGCCGCCAGATCGGCACTGTCCGCGGGCGCGAATTGCAATCCGGTCTGGCTGTCGCGCACGATTTCCGCCAGGCCGCCGATGTTGCTGGCGATCACGGGAAGTCCGCAAGCATAGGCTTCGAGAACATTCAGAGGCAGGCCCTCGTACCAAGTGGAGGGGACCACGAGGAATGTGGACTCCTGAAAAATTTCCTTCAACTGAGCCCTATCCACCCACCCGTCGTAGCGAACATTCGGCGTTTCTGCGGCGAAGGCCCGGACTCGATCGGCGAGCGGGCCATCACCGATAATCCGCAGCGGAACCGTGCCTCCGAGTTGGCGCCACGCTTCTAAGAGGGTCTCAATTCCTTTCTCGGGGGTAAGCCGGCCCGCGTATAGCGCTCCCCCGCCCGCGGGCCGCCAGGCGAGCGCAGGGTTTTCGGTGAAATTTGGTTTGACGAATATCTTACCAGCGGGAAAGCCGGCGTCTACAAACAGGTCACGCGAAAAGCGAGTCAAGGCGATGTAGGCGTCGACCATGCGGTTCCACGTACCGAGAGCGCGGTGGACCGACAGCATGCCGGCGACCACCGCGCTCCCGCCTATACTCTTGCGATAGCAAGCATGTTTTACAGCGGGCCACGGAACCCGCTTACCGCTGCATTCCTGGCATACCTGGCCGTCGCGAAAGAACGTGGCGGAGGGACATAACAAGCGGTAGTTGTGCAGAGTTTGTACTACGGGCACTTGTTCGGCACGCGCTGCATAGTAGATGGCTGGAGAGATCAAGGGAAATGTATTGTGGACGTGCAGGAGCTGCGGTCTATGTTTCCGCATAACATCGCGCAGTCTTTTGTACTCCTGGTGATTCCAGAAGGTCCGCATGGCGGTGCCTACCAGCGATTGCGAGCGGATGGCGTCGTTGCGGACTTCGTAGCGCACGATCTTATGGCCGCGTTTTTCGAGGAGCTGGGCTTCGGAAGAGAATACCTGATCCTCGCCACCCGCTTGTTGGTAGTAATTGTGGACGAGTAAGATGTCCATGGCGATATCCTTTAGGCCAACGACTCATAGAATCGAGTCCAGGCATTCACAAAGCCTTCGGGGCCGAAGCGCAAAACCGTCTGCCGGGCGCGACTTCCCATTGCGCCGCGGCTTACCTCGCTCATGCAAACAAATTCCCGGAGTGCGGCTAAAATCGACTCCCGATTCGGTTCCACAATCAGAGCGTTATCCCGGTCTGCCGCAATGTCAGCCACACCATGCACCCGGGAGACGATGAGCGGCAACTCGGCTGCAGCCGCCTCATAGGCTACCAAGCTGAAAGTCTCGTAATGCGACGGGAAGATAAAGCCGTCGGACATCCAGAGATACCGGCGGACCTCAGTTTGCATTCCACAGAATATAACTTGCTCGGCGATGCCGCTGGCCGCAGCCTTGGCTCGATAGGGCCGAATTTGGCCCTCAGTGCCGCCCACTACCAGCAATTTCAAATGCGGTTCACACATCTCCGCCAGTGCCTCCAGAATGGCCGGCAACGATTTCCGCTCGAAGTGCCCGAGGGCGACAAAAGCCAGAACACAATCGGCATCGTCGAGGCCCAACTGCTTCCGCTGAGCGCTGCGGTCGAAGTCGCGTGGCCGGAGAAGGCGGTCAATCTCCACGGGATTGCTAACGACGTCCACGCGGCCCCGTAGAAATGGATATTCATCCAAGAGCTCCTGCTTCAGACCTAAAGACGGCGAGACGATTCGTCCGCGGCGGAAGACCCAAGTTTCCGCAAGGGCGTGAAGTTTGTGATCGAGCCATCTGCCCCAACGGCGGAAGCCCGAGGGACGCGAGCTTTGCCAGTGCGATCTCAGGTAGCGCTTGTGGCAAAACTGGACGTAGCGCACATCCCCGAATGCAAGATTGCTTTCGACGCATTGCACCAGATCAAATCGAACCCGTTTTCTCAGGCGGTACGCGATGTAATAGAGAGGGGCCAAAAGGTGAAACGCCACAAACAGGAGGGCGAGAGGCCGCTTGGGCGCTGGAATCCTAATCCAATCGATACGCTCAGGTGCGGGATTCGAGAATTCGACCGCGAAAACCGTGAACTGATGATCCGCACTCAAGCCTTGCAGCATGCGCCGATGGCAGCCCCCCACCGGGTTAGTAGTTGTCACTAAGTAATCAAATAAGGCGATTCGCATTGATGATGTCCGGGAAAAGTGTGGTGATTCAGATACGTGCGCTATGCGTGCCAATACTCGCGCGGGCACGGAGCTGGGGACCGGGCCGGCTCATGGGTTGGAAGGAAAACCAACTTGCCAGGTCGGCGTCAGCGATCCGCCGCCGGCTCATGATCTCGCGCCGCTTCGCCAGCGTGCTCTTCCAATGGCGCAACACGAAGCTAAAGGCTTTTAAGGACGAGTGCTCTTGTAGGAGGCAGGCGCCGATGACCAGCAAGTCCCGGGCGGTGATGGCCACCCAGTTCCGGCGGTACAAATCGGTGGTCATGTTTTTGATGCGCATCAGGAAGCGGTTCTTCACCGAGTGCATGTTAATCTCGGCGGGTAAGGCGCGCCGCTTTCCCGGCAAGACACTGCGGACGTGATAGCCACACGCGCGAGGAGTGTAGAGGCAGCGCCAGCCCAGCAATTGCGCCCGCCAGGCAACATCGGCGTCTTCCCGGTAGACGAAGAAGTCCGCGTCAAAGAACTCACCCTGGATGGCGATGTCATCGATCATTTTCCGGCGATACAGGGCCGCTGCGGCGGTGGCCCCGAAGACATACTCTAAATTTTGATAATGGCCGTTGTCGGGTTTCTGGCTGCCACGATCCAGATGGCGCAGCATGGAAGTGAAATAGATTCCGGTCGAATCCACCAACTGTTCTTGCGGCAAATCGAAGGAAGCGCTGATGCTGAGCAACTTGCCGCACACGCTGCCGGCCTTGCAGTCTAAGCTTCCGGCCGAGACCAGTTCGGTCACGAAATTCTTCAGCAGCAAGACGTCCGGATTCAGAGCTAGAACCCATTCGCCGGACGAAAGCGCAATGGCCTGATTCTGCGCCGCTGCGAAGCCGATATTCTCGTCGTTGTAATGGATGTCGCACTGATCCTCAAATTGTTCGAGGATATCGGCAGTGCCGTCGGTGGAGGCATTGTCGATCACGATGACTTCTAGATGTGAATAATCCTGCTGGAGAACGGATTCGAGACAGCGCCGGATGAACCTCCCGCTGTTATAAGTCACCAACGTGACGGATACTGAGTCTTGGCGCGTCATCAGCGAATGAAGGCACGACAGCGAGCTAAGGCATGACGGGGCGCGCCCATATGGGGAAAACAGCGGGGGCGTAAAAAGCGCCGCCCCCGACTGGGCCCCAGATCAATGGAGTGCTTATGGCCACAGGGGAGGATGCCTGTGGACAGGTGATCACGTCGAATGCCCGGTTCAAACTCCCAACAATTCGCTTTGGACTCCCAAAGCCTGAAGCTGTTCGGCTATCTCGCCGATGTAGATCGGGTTCATGATGACCACCACGTCCGGCTGGACGACTTGCAGGAATTCCGGTGCGACCACTTCATGACCAGTCCCCGGCATAAACATTCCACGGCGATAAGGATTGATGTCCACTACCCAGGAGACGGCATCCGGATCCCGCAAGGCTGTCAAAAACGCGACACCTTTAGATCCGGAACCCCAAATCACTACGCGTTTTCCCTCCGCCTTTAGGCTGGCGATGCGCTGGTTCCAGGATTCGATCGTCTCTCTTACGGTGGCTCCAAATTCTCTGGCGCTATGCACCGCCCATTGGGTCAGGGATTCGTCCAGCGGTAAATCCGCTGGTGTTTCCGCGGGCACCGCCTCGATCGCAAGATAGAGCCCCTCGTACTCGCTGCGGATATCGATTACCGTAAAGCCCGACCGCTGGAACAACTGGGCGAGTGAGTGCTCTGTGAAATAGGAGCAGTGTTCGTAATAGATGTCCCAAAAGGCATTGTCGGCGAGCACCCGAGTCAGATCCGGCACCTGGAAGAAAACCGGCGTGGGGCGCGATCCGATGGAGCGGCGGATGATATTGACGAACTCACGGGTCTTCTCGATGTGCTCGAGGGTCATCTTGCAGCAGATGAAGTCGGCATGCACATCCGCGTATTTCTCGCCGTAGAAGTCCTGCACGAACTCGACATCGGCCAGATCCTTGGCGGGATTGCGTTCCGGAACGAACGCGGGATCGAAACCGACGCCGTGGTTGCCGCCCATATCGCAGATCAGGCTCAGGAATTCGCCCTTTCCGCAGCCCACTTCGACGATTTTCTTTCCGAACAAGACGTGCCGCTTGATCAGCCGGGCCGCGAGCTGCTTGTGAAAAGCCCGGAAAGTCGCGGAGTAGCCTTGCGTCTCTTCGCAATCCGGACAATAGGATTGCAGTGTGGAATCGTAGGCCATGTTGGAGACGAAGCCGCACACCTCGCAGATGCCGAGTACGATGTCTCCTTTGGGGAACGCCAAGGCAGCATCGCGAGTGCGGATCGAGACCACGCTATGCACCGGCACCGATCGGACCTCATAGAACGGCGACAGACTACCGGCTCCACAATTCGGACACGGTTTCGTATCCATCGGATCGTGGAATTGTGTCCTATCGAACACCACGGGCACGCTCATACGCCGACTCCTTGCGGAGGTTTGTATACCAACACATCGTCCGCGTTGTGATCATGATCGAAGCGCAGTGCCACTTCTTCGGGCATAGGTGCGGAATCCGCTGCACGGACGAAGTCCCGCAGAGAAGTGCCGGTGCAGTGGGAATCCACATTGGGCGCACCGCGGTCTTCGATGACGTCGCTCAGGGAAACCGTACGAAAATCGATGCTAAAACGGGTGACTCCAGAGGTGTTCGGAACGGTGGAGTGCAACTGAGCGGCCGAGAACAGGAGCATCCCGCCCGGCTCCGTGATCACTCGCAGTTCAGGCTGGAGTTCGAGCGGCTGCTGGGGCTTCGGCTGCTTGCGGGTATCTGACTTAACATGGGCCGCCGCGTTCGCCCGGCCGTCGCGATTCCAGCGATAGTAGTCGAACTCGTGGGAGTCGTTCTGGATCGGTTCGCTCCAGTAGCGCGGATGAAACGCCATGGAGTTTTCCGACTCGACATCGTAAATGGGAACCCACCAGTTAATCTGACTGGCGGGCGCGGAATACCATACGTCCCGATGCGGGTGATGCGCGTAACCGACGCCCGAGGTGAGATAGCCGCCGTGGGTTACCACTCGCAACCGGGGGACATCGATGTACGTGTCTTCGGGATCGCAGCCCATTTCTTCGATCAAGGCCCGGGTGAGTCCGCGAGTCTCCGGATGGTGAATAAATCTGGGCTTCAAAGGGGCGACGATAGAGACGAATTGCTCGACAGGCATCGCGAACTGCGCACGGATCGGGTCGAGCGGATGAAACGCCTCCTGGATCAGTTGGCTGGCAAGCCGGCACATCGCTTGCGAACTTGGGGTTGCGCGATAGGCGTAAAGCTGTCCGCGATAAAGGCCGCCGCGCCTGGCATGATCGCTGGCAGTTGAGTTCACATAGATGGTATTCATGGCTATTGGTCTCCGTTGATCGTTAAACTACGGCCGGCGACGGAATGGGGATGATAAACTTGCCACCGGCATGTTGGTACTGCTGCTGTTGCGCCATGATTTCAGTGGCAAAATTCCAAGCCAGAATGAGCACGTAATCCGGTTTGTCTTCCAGAAGTTTTTTGGTCGGGAATATCGGAAGGTGCGAACCGGGCATGTAGCGGCCATGTTTAAACGTGTTCAGATCCACGACGTATTCCAGAAGCTTGCGGTCGATGCCACAGTAAGACAAAAGAGTGGTGGCCTTGGCGGCAGCTCCATAACCGGCGACTCTTTTACCCTGGCTTTTGAGATCCTCCAGCATGGAGGACAGCCGGGCACGGATGCCTGTAACCTTTTGGGCGAACTCCGAATAGTATTCGACCGTCGCGATGCCGGCTTCGCATTCCTCTTTTTCAAGCTGCAAGACCGATTCTGTGACGGCCGGTTTCAGACCCACGCGCAGACGAAGGGAGCCGCCGTGAATGGCGGTGCGATCCACGCGATTCAGGGAGAGACCATGCCTCACAAAGAGCGCCTTCAATGCGGTCACCGAGAAATAACACAAGTGCTGGTGATAAACCGTGTCGAATTCGCAATGCTGGATCAAATCCACCAGGTAGGGAGCTTCGATGACAGCCATGCCGTCGGGGCGCAGGATGGAGCGGATGCCTTCGACGAAACCATTCAGGTCGGCGACATGAGCCAAAACATTATTCGCAAGAAAGACATCGGCCTGACGGCCTTCTTCGCGCAACCGCCGCGCGAAGTCTTGGGAAAAAAAGTCGAGCCGCGTGGGGATTCCGCGGTCGTTCGCGGCTTTAACGGGACCGTCAGCTGGGTCGACGCCCAGCACGGGAATGCCGCGCTCGGCGAAATTCTGCAGCATATAGCCATCGTTGGAGGCGGCCTCCAGAACGAAGCTCTTCCCGTTGAGCTTTTTCTCTTCGATGATCTCCTCCGCGCTGGCCCGGAAATGAGCGAGAAGGCTTCTGGATACCGATGAATAGTAGGGATAGTTGCGGCAGAACAGGATCTCCGGCGGCACCGTTTCCGTGATTTGCACCAATGCGCACGCCTTGCAGAACACCAGGTCAAGATCCGCGGTGTACTCATCCTCGGCCAGTTGTTCTTTCGCCACCAAGGCATCGGCCAAGGGGGTCCGGCCGAGGGAGAGAATCGGATAGAGATCCCGTGAATGGCAGGCGCGGCAGGTTGTCCGCTTTTCGAAACTCATGCGGTGGCCCTAACTTCGAGAGGAACAGCCGGAGTGGCCGCGGTCCAACGCAGCTTGCTGGTGAGCAGCCCTTGATCGATCAAATATTTGATGTGGGCGATGCGTTTGAACTTGGGGCCTTCATAGTCTCCCGCCGAAAGGCCGATGGCTTGCATCTCGCGATAAAGCTGCTCGGCGCCCCGCTTGACGGTCCACTGCGGCTTGAAGGATGGAAGAGTGCGCGTGATCTTGTCGCAATTTACGCGGTAGCAGCGCTTATCCGGGCCCGCGTCCGGAGCATACTCAACTCGGCATCCCGGAATGGTTTGGGCCACGATCCCGGCGATCTCCGATATGCGGAAGTTTTCCTCCGTTCGGCCGACATTGAAGGCCTGGTTATGTACGGCGGCGATGGGCGCCTCGAGGGTCGCCAGAAATGCCCGCGAGATATCTTCAATGTGCACAGTGGGCCGCCAGGGAGTGCCGTCACTCTTCAAGTAAATTTGGCCGGTGGTGTAGGCCCATGCGCAGAGATTGTTCAGCACCAGATCAAAGCGCAAGCGCGGCGAGACACCATACGCGGTGGCGCTCCGCAGAAAAGTCGGACTGAATCTGTCGTCGGCTAGCTTCGCGACGTCCAGTTCCACCATGACCTTAGAAACACCATAAGGGGTGACCGGATTGAACGGCGAGGTTTCGTCCAGCATGTCGTCGCCGCCGGCGCCATAGTTGCTGCAGGACGAGGAGAAAACGAAGCGCCGGACGCCGGCCTGCTTGGCCTTCTCCGCCAGGCGAACCGAGGCGACATGGTTAATTTCATCCGTCAAAGAGGGATCGAAATCCCCCAACGGATCATTGGACAAACCGGCTAGATGTACGACCGCTTCAAAACCTTCGAGATCTTCTTTTTCGAGATCACGAATGTCCTTATGAACAGTGGTCACCTCAGGTAATTTGTCTCCGAAGGTCGACCGTTGGTACAGGTCGGTATCGACGCCAACAACATCATGCCCCGCTGCCTGCAGCAACGGCGCCATTACCGTTCCGATATATCCGCGATGACCCGTGATTAGTGCTCTCATTCTCTTTCTCTTTTCCTCCCCAAATTTTCCAAGGTGCTTGATTCGTCTCCCAGAGATTCTCCAGGTACTTCTTTTCGCGCAGTGTGTCCATGCACTGCCAGAAAGAATCGTGCTTGTAGGCCATCAATTGACCTTCCCTCGCCAGCCGCTCCAGCGGCTCCTTTTCCCAATGAGTGTCATCTCCGTCGATGTAATCGAAGATCTCAGGCTCCAGCACGAAGAAGGCTCCGTTAATCCAGCCTTCGCGGGCCTGTGGTTTTTCAGAGAACTCGACAACCCGGGAATCGTCCAGATCGAGATGTCCGAAGCGAGCCACCGGGCGTACCGCAGACAGCGTCGCCAGCTTGCCGTGGGAGCGATGGAATTTCAAGAGCTCCAACAGATTGATATTGGAAACGCCATCGCCCCAGGTCAACATGAAGGTTTCGCCGCGCAGGTAGGGCGCAAGACGTTTGATGCGGCCTCCGGTCTGGGTATTCATCCCAGTGTCCACAAGGTCGACTGTCCAATCGCAGCGCTCACCACCGTTTTTGATGATTTCTCCCGTTCCCATTTGAATTCGCAGGTTGCGGGTGAGCGAGCAGTAGTCCATCATGTACTTCTTGATGATTTCGGATTTGTAGCCCAACGCCATCACGAAGTCCTGGAAGCCATAGTGCGCGTAGTGCATCATGATGTGCCAAAGAATCGGGCGCCCACCGATCTCCACCATCGGCTTGGGTTTGATTTCCGTCTCCTCCGACAGGCGCGATCCGACGCCACCGGCAAGTATGGCGACTTTCATATAACTTCCTCCTTATACTGTTTCGAAGATAAATTTTGCCCTCGATTGAGGATCGGATCAGCGATTTGATCCAAGGCGATCATGAGATCGGTACCCATGCGAGGCGCTACCTTGCCCAGCCAGGGAAGCATGCTCAAGAGACTCGCGCAGCGGTCCCCAAGGCTCAGGGGCACCTGCGCAATGGCCGACACATATTCGCCGGCGATTCTCAAGTAGGGGAAGGTAATCCGTCCCTTGAAGCTGGGCGACCACCATTCCGGGGGAGGTTGCGGCCCGACCGACCTGGTGAGTCTCCGCCGCCCTGTCCGTAAGCGCTTCGGCACGACTTGTGCCGATTGATCGGGATGCGAGCGACTGAAAAACAGATGCTCCGGGATTTCATGAAACCTTCCCTGGAGCGCCAGATTGGCAAGGAGAATCCCATCTCCGTGTACGCAGCAAGGCATGTTACCCGCGAAGCGGATGGCGTCGGTTCGGATGAGCCCATAGATCTGAAAGCATTTGTGGTCGTACCAAGTAATCTGCCGGAATCGCTCCGCCGCGCTGACGCTGCCCGTATTTAAACGCCGGCTATAGGGGCCGATGACATCTCCGTCCTGGTCAATCAACGTGGTGAGCGAGTGGCACAGCACTACGCCTGGGTCTGAGTCCAGGACCTGAACGCATTTTTCGAGAAAGGTAGGTGCGCAGAGATCGTCTCGCGACTGCCATTTGAAATATTTGCCTCTAGCCAGGTCCGCCACGCGCCGATGGTTGTCGCCGGCGCCGATATTGGTCTTATTGCGGGAATAACGAACCCGCCGATCCAGCCGGACATATTTGAGGCAGAGGTCTCTGGTTCCATCGCTGGAAGCGTTGTCGGAGAGGATGATTTCCAGGTCGCCGAAGGTCTGACCCAGCACCGATTCAATGGCGGCGTCCAGGTATTTTTCCGCGTTATACACCGGCATCCCCAGGGTCACCGATGGAGGGTTCCGAGTCATTTCTTTGCTCTATTTGTTGTTCGCGAAAAACTGCGGCGGAGCCGGCGCGGGTGAAAAGTGCGATTCGAGGCCGCGCCATGCTGCTCTGAACGTTACGACAAATTGTTTCAGCCGCCCCTGTCCAATCAGAATATTGATCGCCGCCACTAGAAGGGGCAGCGGAATGAAGGGGGCAACTCTAAATACAAATCGCCAGAAGGGTGATTCCGTAAGCAGCGGCGAAGGGGATTGGCGCATCAGTTTCCGCATTTGACGCTCGAGTCTCCGATGGCCCTGGAGACGCGCACTCAAATAGGTCATCGCGACGAAATGCCCGTTGGCCGTCAAGGGTGCGAGCAGGTCCGGACTATTGGGGTGGCGCGACGCAAGGTAGTCGCGCTGCAGTTCCCATACCGCTTGGTAGCAGCGCAATTCCCGCTGCAGATAATCACTGAGGGATGGCGCTGAACTCTGGTTTCCCGAGTGCTTCCGGAATGTTCCCAGGATTTCCTTGATGCCCACGACGGGGGCCATCAGGGGAGCCAGGCGCATAATGGGCGTGTCCCCAAAATTCCGCAGGACCGGCGTTTCCTGCAGCGGGAATATCCGTTCCGCGACGGTTCGCCGTATCGCCAGGGCTCCGCCTTGCCTGAGGCCGTTGAGGATACCGGCTTCGCGGAGCATCTCGGGACCTTTCCATCCAGAGTCCATAAAACTTAACAGAGGTATAATTCCCTCCGGTTTCTTTTCGTTGTTCACGCGTTGGAGCAAGTGCCACACTAGCCCGCATGGTGGGTTCTCCCGGAACCCGTGAAGGAGCCGCTCTATCTTTTGCGGCAGGAACGTGTCGTCGGAATCGAGCAAACATACTACCGAGCCGGAGGAGTGCCGGAAGGCAACATTTAGACCGGAAGATTGACCGCCATTTTCCTTGTAGAATGCCCGGATGCGCGGGTCTCGCGCTTGGTATTCAGTCAATATCTGCCAGGACGAATCCGTGGAACCGTCATCGCACACCAGCAATTCCCAATGGGGGTAGGTTTGGGTCAGCACGCTATCCAAGGCCTCTCTCAAAAAGGCTGCGCGATTGTAGGTCGACATGAGCACGGAAACCAGAGGCGACGGTTCCAACGGGGGCATGGCAATGGGCTGGTAGTCGTAGGAAGAAAGCGGCATGGCTCAGAAATTGAAGTTTTTGACTCCGAAAAGTTGTAAAGCAGCGAAGATAACGAAGCGGGGATTGTGAACCGCATAGCGGCGCCAGAGACGCCGTGGCTCCGTCAACAGCCGGAATAGCCACTCCAACCCCATTCGCTGCAGCCAGGCGGGAGCATAACGTTTCACGCCGGCGATAAAATCGAAGGCGGCGCCCACCCCGAGCATAGGCGCGGGAACAACTCCCTGGTGCTTGATGATCCAACGCTCTTGCTTGGGACAACCCATGCCGACGAAAAGAACTTGCGCGCCGGAGTCCTGTATGTCCGCCACAATCCGCGCGTCCTCTTCCGCAGTGAGTTCCCGAAAGGGCGGCGAGCACGCGTAGGCGATTGCCAACTTCGGATGCTGTTTCTGAATCGCGGCGACCAGGCGGTCGAGAACCCGGGGACTGGCACCATAGAGCCCAATCGACAGACCTTCTTCTTCGCAGGCAGCCAGCAAGAGCCGCATTAAGTCCGGACCATAGACCCGGCTGGCCTGAGACCCGCGAAGACGCAGCATCCACACTAAAGGCATACCGTCGGGCGTGACCATGTCCGCGCTATTAATCATTTCCCGATACTCGGAGCTGTCGAAGCCTTCCATCACGACGTGAACGTTGGCGGCGCACACAAAACCTGAATAGCGCTGGCGTGCCCACTGGAGGATCTTGCGGACAGCCTGAGCGTAATCGATGACATCGACTCGCGTTCCCAGGATGAAGCGGCACGAAGACGGCGGGCTAAGCGTGGCGATGGTAGAGGTCTGCATACTGCTCTTAATACGCTCCGCGCCCGAAAAACACCTGGAACGGAGTCTGCAACAGGATTGCGATGTCCAATTTCAACGACCAATTGTGGATGTATTCGAGATCATGCCGTACCAGGTCTGCGAAAGGCAGCTCACTGCGCCCGCGAATCTGCCACAGCCCGGTAATGCCCGGCGGGACGCTGGCGCGGTGCTCGGACCATATGGCAAACGTCCGGCTCATCCCATCCGGACCCAGATCTTCAATGGGAAGCGGGCGCGGACCAACCAAGCTCATGTCACCCATCAGGACGTTGATCAACTGCGGCAATTCGTCCAGACTGTAGCGCCGTATAAATCGCCCCAGCGGAGTGACGCGCGGGTCGTCGCGGATCTTGAACAGGTGCCCGCTCTTCTCGTTGCGGGCGGCCACGTCCGCGCGGCCGGAGTTTACGCGCATCGAACGAAACTTAAGGAACATGAAGTACCGTCCGCCCCGGCCGACGCGCGGTGCTGCAAACAGAACCGGCCCGCGCGACGTGATCTTGATCAAGGCGGCTAGGGCCAACATCACAGGCGCCAGAAGAATCAACAGAACCGCGGACCCTAGAATGTCCAGGGCGCGCTTGAGGAACCGCTGCTTCTTGGAGAACGGATCTAGCTCCAATTCAAGTAAGGGGATGCCGAAATCTTCCCAATAGACTACGCGCTCCGTGACCGGGGCGGGAGAAAAGGACCAGGTGATTCTCACACCCATGCGAGCCGATACTTCACTGAAAGCCTGCAGTTCCAGCTCCGGAATCTCGGAGTCGACGAGGACCAGGGTATCCAGACGCTCTCGATTAATGACCTCCGCAAGATTGCTGGTGGTCCCGAGCACGTTAATCCTGCCGCCCTCGGCGCTATCGAGCCGATGATTGGAGAGAATCAATCCTCTCACGTCGGCTGCCTTGGTCTCTTGCAGCCGCCAAGCGACTCCAGCCGCTCGCCGTTGATCTCCCACCAGAGCAATCTTGGACCGGGTTGGCCAGCGCGTTCCCACGAACCGGATCAGCGCGCGGCAAAGCCAGCGCCCTGCCGTGAGGCAGCCCAGCAGAGAAGCAACGAAAGAGAGCGCGAAGACCTCACTGGATTCGTTGCTATGCGCGTACAACATCGGAATCACGATGATCGCGCTGACGATAAATGCCGGACGCAAAGCATCGAAGAAGTAAGAGTCGGTATCAGAGAGGCGGGAGTGTCGATAAAGACGCAACGACGCCGCGACCAGCACCCAGAGGAGCAGGACTTCGCCCAAAGGCGGGTGTTCCGGGGACCTGCCGAGTTGAGTAGCGAGATACCACCCGCATGCTACGCCGACTAGATCGCAAGTGACCTCAATAGTGGCTCGAATGTGGCGACGATAGGTGTGCATGACTCCCATGGGATTGCCGACTTTCAGAGAAGAGTAGAAAACGGAGATTAAGCGTACCGCCGGTAGTAGGAACTGAAATAACCGGGATACTCATGGCGGGGGTCCCAATCGGTGAGGATGGTGCCGACCACGCGCCGCCCGTCCTGACCAAAAATTTGCGCCGTTTGGGACAGGTCCTTCATTCTGGATTGCCCAGCCCGCCCCACGAGGACGACGGCGTCGCAGCCCCGCGCCAGCAACCGCGCGTCTGGGATCTGCAATGCAGGTGGGCAATCTACCAAAACCAAGTCGTAGTTCTTCCGGAAGTACGCAAGAACCTCAGCAAGACGCCCGGATTCCAAGGAACTGGGCTGGAATTTCTGGTATGCTCCGGCGGTCAACAAATGCAGTCCTTTCACGCCCGTGGCGCGGAGACGGGATTGCACTGCGTGGTCACTGAGCGGGCCGTCGGATTCGAGGAGGTCAGCGAGTCCCGCGTTGTTCTGCAGTCTAAACATTTCATGCAGGGTCGGCTTTCGCAGATCTCCTTCGACCAGTGCCACCCGCCGGCCACCCGCACACAGGGCTATGGCTAAGTTCACCGCTGTCGTGGTTTTGCCAACACCAGCATAGGCGCTGGTAATCAGGAAGACTTTGGAATGGATGGCGGCATCGCCGGAAGTGAATAGCAGTGACGCGGCCGTGCAGCGGAATGCCTCGGTGATGACAGAGCCGTTCCCCACCCCGCCGGACCTTGCCAGATTCAAAGAAGCAAGGTCGCTGGCGGCTCCTCCAGCAATGGCAGGGCGGCGATCTTTCTGCAAAGCAGGAATGGCCCCTAGCTCTCGAATATTCAGAGCGGATCCCATTTCACCTGGCTCGCGGATCGCGACGTCCAGCCGTTCCCGCAGAACGATCAGCAATACCGATAAGATGATCCCGCTGAGCATTCCCAGCCCAAGGTTGGTGGCGTAATTGGGAGTATACTTCCGTTCCGGCGCCTGGGCTGGATCAACCACATGAACCGTGTTGGTTCGAATCGCCGCCAGCATGCTGGTTGCTTTTACCTTTTCGAGCATCGAGCGATACAACTCCTGGTCGCTCTCGGCTTGCTTCCGCAACGTGCCATAGCGTGCCGATCGCGATGCCTCGCCAGCCACGGCGGTGGTCTGGGTCGCGTAGCTCTGCGTCAGCATCGATTCTCTCTGAGCGCTCATCAAATACTCATTCTTGATGCGCGCGATCACGTTCAGACGCTGCTGCTCCAGGGCGGAATTGATCTCCGCAATCTGGGCTTGAACGCTCTCGACTTTGTAGTGCTCGGGAGTGAGCGTGGTATTTAGATCCGCCAGGGTCCTTTGCAAATCCGCCAACCTGAGTTTGTATTCGCGAATAGGAGCGTCGTCCAAAATCAGCGGCTGCCCGCCGGCCGGGCTGGAGGCGGCCTGATTCATCTGTGCCTGCTTCACCACGCGGTCCGCCTGCGCGCGCGATAATTCCTCTTGAATCTGCCTGAGTCTCTCTTCCGCGACACTAGACCCGTCTTTCGCGTAAACCAAGCCAGTGGAGTTCACGAATTGTTGCAGTTCGCTCGCGGAGCGTTCCATTCTCTGGCGGAGGTCGTCTAACTGTCCCGTAAGCCAATCGCTAACGCGGGCTGATGAGTTCCAGTGCGCCTCCTGCTCCTGCAGCTCAAATTCCCGGGCCAGAGTCTGCGCCAGTTCCCCCGCCAGATTAGGTTCCGGGGCATCGACGGATACCACCAGCAGATTTGAGTCGCCATCGACGCGTTGTTTGATGCGGCTCCGCAGCAGGTCGGTGGTCGCTCTAATACTCGGTTCGAGATCGGGGGCACGATGTGGGCGAAGCAGGGCCCGAAGTTTTTCAAAAGCCGCGCTGCGCTTGAAGAAGTCGGGACGTTGATTCAGTTTCGAAACTTCGACCACTCGCCTGGCGAGGGATTCACTCTGGATGAGTTTGGCCTCGGTCGCGGTATAGGATTCCAGGGACTGGCTGGACGAAGAAGTGGGGTCCAACTCCTTCGTCTTCAGGAACTCGGGGTTCACTCCTTGGACTTCGAGTACCGTGGTCGCGCGATACAGGGGTGTTGTCAGCACTGACACGAGCACTGCTAGCAGCACGCATACCAGAAAGATGGCCGTAATAATAAACCGGTTCCGACGCAATAAGGCGGCCACGGATGATCCACTTTTCCCCAGCCCGGGTTCCACGGCAATCACTGAGGGCTTCACCGGCAAGAGACCGGTATCTCTTAACGCTACCTCCTTGAAAGTGGTATGCAACACAATCCTCCAGAATGGACTCAACGTCCAAATATCGCGACGCCGGTTCCGATTTGGATAGCGGCTTCGGCAGCTCTAAGGGCGGCCGACTTAGGAATGCTATTGGGAATGAATAAAATGTCGTCGGCGGTCAATGCGACATCGGGAGCGGTTCCGTCGGTGATTTTTCGAAGATCGAAAGCAATCTCTGTGCGGTCAACCTGTCCCGGCTTCGCTCGAAGAATACGGGCATGTTTCGGCGCCGCCGTGCGCGTCATCCCGCCTGCCAGCGACAGAGCTTGCATTGCCGATAGGGATTCGGCTTCCTGGAGCGGAAACCCTCCCGCTTTGTTAACCTCTCCGACCACGTAAATCAAAGCTGAGCGTGGCACGCTGATGGTGTCGTTGGGGCGGATCGTAATATCTATCGTCGAGTCCTTGGCGGAGAGCAAGTCTTTCAGATTGACGACGGCCACGCTCACATTGCCGCTGCCGTCGGAGTGCGCGGCGGGAATGGGGATGATCCCCCACTGCTTTTGCCTGACGATGGTAGCTTGGTTGCCGGCGTCCGCCCGCAGGCCGCCTGCCAGCGCGATCATCTGCAGCAGCGTTTTGGATCCCTTCACCTGCTGCACGCCCGGATTATTGAATGCGCCCAGCACGGAAACCGGCTGGCTGCGATATTCGGCAACGCTGATGGTAATTTGGGGATGCCGCAGATATCTCGATAAGTCGCTGGCAATGTTCCGCTCCAGTTGCCGTACCGTCAATCCCGCCGCTTTCACGGCCCCGAGAAATGGCAGCGTGATCACGCCATCGCTGCCAATCTGGATGGGCTTGTCGGAGAATTCTTCCGCGTGGAATACCCGAACCACAATCTGGTCTTCCGGACCGAGAACATAAGCTTCCCGTTCCGTTGGTATGCTTGCGGAGCCGTCTGCCTGGCTTACGGGAAGCTGCCCCAACGCAACTCCAAAGGCACACTGCAATAGCAATAGCGACAAAGACATTCGCCGCGCCGTACCGAAATCTTTCCTGCTGAAAAATCTAGAGAGTTGCATTGCGTACCGCCAGTCGATCGTAGATTGCGCGCACAAGACTCTCCATTTCCTCAAATCTTCCGAGCAGCGATTGGAGTAGTTCGCCGCTTTCATTACTGCCGGGCTTGCGTTGCGCTTTCTCCAGAACGGCGGCGCGGGCGAATTCGCCCATGCTGCGCGCTCCCATCGCTTCACCGGCGTTGAATACCGCCTCGTATTCCTCAGCCGACAGCCGAAAATTGACGATTCGATATCTGGGACGCGAAATGGCCATGAACATCGAGTTGTGAGAGTTTCAGCCGGCTCGGCCGGCCCGCGGTTAGGCGTGCAATACAGCTTTAGGTTTTGCAGACACAAGCAGGTCTGCATCCACTTCCACAGCAACGGCCCGTTGAATCAGATCGATACACAAAACGACACGCAGGGTCTTCTTAACTTCGACAACGATCCCCGTTAAGCCCGCCAGAGCGCCCCGTGTGATCGTTACCTTTTCGCCCTTGGCTAGAAACGCCCAAGGGCCAAAAGGCAATCCCGAGCGCATCACTTCTTTCAGCGAAGTAATTTCGCTGTCGGCAAGGGGCACCGGTTGTTTACCGCAACTAACAATCCCGTAAACACCCGGTGTAACTAAGACAGGCAGCCGATTCCGTCCGTCCAAACGCGCGAACATGTAGCCCGGAAACAGCGGCAATTCGGCGTTGCGCTTCCGATCGCACCACTGGCGGGTAATGGTGTACGAAGGTGTGAAAGTCTCATACCCTTTGTGCGTCAAGTGCGTCGCGGCCAGGGTTGCCTTCTTAACATCCACCTGCAGCGCAAACCACTGTGTTTTTTCACGCAGGTCAATCGCTTGTTCGGGGGCGTTCATGAAATTGGGCATAGTTACCACACGAATCGTCCACACTTGGCTTGTCTCCCACCCCCCGACGGGGTAGTGGGAAGGCTTAGAATAGAGCGCATTCTCGGATGGGTCAATGTCCCATTGACCTATCTTTGGAGAGGTGTGGACGAGTGTAAACGGCAGTAAGTACAAGTGTGCTCTCCACTTTCATGAGACTTCTCGAATCCGGTCTCAGTGATTATTCCATCTAGAGAACGTCGAACCTGGGAGTCGAGGAAGGGAGAGCCGGGCTCAAGGTCGGCCGATGAGCGTCAGGATGCACAGATGCGGAAACGTTGTCCCACACTACTGGCCGTTACGCCCCCACGCGTGGCTTGTTTCCGGAGCGAGTACCACCTATCTTTGGAGAGGCGTCCACGAGTGTAAACGCGACCTACGACGCTTGTACACGCTATTGCCAACTCTCGTATACGCTTCTGCCGATTATTAATTCGGCGGTTTCCTGATTGGCGCAACAACCGGATTAGTACTCGATTGGGAAGGCTGCTGAAGCGTGGGCACCTCCCTCTTTTGCTCTTTTGCAGCGCGTCGACCTCCCCTATAATTGCCTCACCTGTATGAATCAGCGATTTCGCATTTCGAGTGCGCTGCATGTGGAGTGTCCAAAAGAGACTCAAATGAAAGACAAAATTCGCAAGATCGTCGCCGATCACGCCCGGCTCGGCGTGGAGTTCGAGAGAGTCGAACATTCGACGAATCTGTACCGGGCCGGCATGACCTCGTTCTCCAGTGTGGCTCTGATGATCGCACTAGAAAATGAATTTGATTTGGAGTTTCCGGACGGCATGCTGAGCCGGAATGTTTTTGAGAGCATCGACTCGATCGCGAACGCGATCGAACGTTTGCAGCGAGTGCAACCATGACGGTCCCGCAGAGATGGGTGGACGTACAGGAGTTAACGGCCTCCGAGAGTTTTCAGCGGGCTCTCGATATCGCGGCCCAGCACGCCGAAGACGTCGATCGCCGCGGCCGATTCCCGTCGGAAGCTGTGGACGCCCTTCGTGCTGCTGGAGCCCTCGGCTGGGGCGTTCCCTGCGAGTACGGCGGAGCCGGCGCGGAAATCGACGACTTGTCAGGCGCGACCTTTGAGCTGGCGCGCCGCTGCTCGGCTACCGGCATGATTTTTGCGATGCACCAAATCCAGATTGCCAGCATCGTCCGGCACCTGGCGAACTCGCTGTGGTTTAAGGATTACCTGCGGCGTGCGGCTCGAGAGCAACGGCTGATCGCGTCGGCGACTTCGGAGGCGGGGGTGGGCGGCGATATGCGTAAGAGCATCGCTGCCCTTGAAACGTTACCGGGCTCGTCCAACGATCGCGTCCAATTCGAAAAGAAAGCCTCCACCATTTCTTACGGGGCCTACGCCGACGACTTGCTCACCACCTTGCGCTGCAGCCCTGGTGCGGACTCCGGAGATCAGGTTCTGGTGTTGACGAACCTGGCCGACACGCAGATCAAGCCCATCGGCGAATGGGACACGCTGGGTATGCGCGGCACCTGCAGCCCCGGGTTTGTGGTGCAGGCCACTTGCCTCGCGGAGCAGGTGCTGCCGGCGCCCTTTGCCGTCATCGCGTCTGAGACCATGGTGCCGTTCTCACATATTCTGTGGGCGCATGTGTGGCTCGGTATTGCGAGCGATGCTTTTGGCCGGGCACAAAACTTCGTGCGGGGGCAGGCCCGCCAGAGTCCTGGGAACACGCCGCCTTCCGCTCTGCGCTTGTCTGAACTCTCAGTACGCATGGCGGGGTTCCGGGCCTTGCTCCAAGCCGCGCTGAAAGAGTACTTGAAACTGGCGGATGGCGACGGGCGAACTACGCTCTCTACGGTTGGGTATGCCGTCCGCATCAACAATCTGAAAATCGCAGCTTCGGAGGTGGCTGTGGAAGTGTGTCAGAGCGCCCTTCGCATCTGCGGCTTCCTGGGGTACAGCAACAGCGGTCCCTATTCGGTTGGACGCCAGTTGCGGGACGCCCATTCCGCGGCGCTGATGATCGCCAATGATCGCCTTCTCGCCAACAACGCCGCGCTGTTATTGGTCTACCGGGAGGGCAAGTGACTGCGGCTCTCGGGACTTCCAGCGAACAGAAGTTTCTGGACGATCTGATTCAGCATGGTCATTTTCTGGCCAGCGGCGAGCCTGGCCTTTATGGCCGGGGCATGGTCTTCGAGGAGATTCGCAGCCGCGTGGATGAGTTGATCACGCGCGTTTGCGCCACCGACCAGGCGGAGACGCCGCGATTTCCCCCGATCATCCCGCGGCGTATCCTCGAAAAGGCCGGATATCTCAAATCCTTCCCGCAATTGTGCGGAGCGGTGTACAGCTTTCGAGGCAAAGAGGCCGCAGCGCTCGACCTGGCGGAACGGGCTAGCCGGGGCGATGACTGGGGCCCGCATCTTTCAATGACCGATGTGGTTCTAGTTCCTGCCGCGTGCTACCCGGCCTATCCCGCGATGGCGCGGCGTGGTCGATTGCCGAAAGCGGGACTCACGCTCGATCTCGGCGGCTGTTATGTATTCCGCAATGAGCCGTCGGGCGACCCGGCACGGCTGCAGATGTTTCATCAGCGAGAGATGGTGCGCATCGGAGAAGCCGAGCAGGTCATCGCCTGGCGCGAAACCTGGATGGCCCGCGCGAAAACGATTTTCGAGCAAACCGGTCTGCAGGCAACGCTGGCGGTTGCGTCAGACCCGTTCTTCGGCCGCGGCGGAAAACTGATGGCGAACAACCAGCGTGAGCAGCGCCTCAAGTTCGAAATTCTGGTACCCATCGCGTCGGACGAAGCGACGGCCGTCGCGTCCTTCAATTTTCATCAGGACCACTTCGGCTCTGCGTTCGGAATTCAGTTGCACGATGGTAGGGTCGCGAACAGCGCCTGTCTCGGATTTGGATTGGAGCGCATCACGCTGGCATTGCTGCGCGCGCACGGCCTGGAGGTTCGCGATTGGCCCAAGGACGTTCGCGGCCGGCTCTGGCCGGAAGTCAACGGAGCCTCGCGGGGGAATGGACTGCAATGATGGTGAGCCTGCTTGGTCTCGATCCGGCGGGCTACGCGCCCAGTGCGCTGCATCACCCCGACCGTTGTTTCCCCGAAACCAATTGTTACGTGGATCTGTGGATTGAACTACTACATGCCCGCGGCATAGACTCCGCCAGCGCCATGGGCTTCGCCTGCACGGTCGATTTTGAGGGCGATCAGTGGACGTTTTTTAAGCCGCCGCCGGAAGAACTGGAGCATCTCTACGGGATTGACGTCCACGAAATGCAGCTTTATCGTCCGCTCGTCGATCACGTGATCGACCAACTGCGCGCTTCTCGAACCGTGATCATGGAAGCCGATTCGTTCTACATGCCGGATCGCGCCGCGACGTCCTATCGGCGCGAGCACGTCAAGTCCTCGATCGCGATCGAGGCCATCGACGCCGCGGGAGAGCGGCTGCGCTATTTCCACGGTCCGGGCTACTACGAACTTTCAGGGGACGATTACCGCGGCCTGTTTCGATTGGGCCGCGTGCTTTCCAGCGATGTGCTGCCGCCCTATGTTGAGGTCGTGCGCTTTGATGCAGGTCCCTGTTTGAAGGGCGACAACCTTCGGCTAGCGGCGTACGAAATGCTCGGACGCCAACTCGCGCGTAGACCAACGCGCAATCCGTGGCTCGCTTTCGGAGAGCGGCTTTCGCTGGATCTCCCCGTGTTGCTCGCGGGGACGGACACCAGTTACCACGCCTATGCGTTCGCTACCGTGCGTCAATGTGGAGCGGCCTTTGAAGCGGCCAAAAGTTTTGTGGAGTGGCTGGCCCCGCTGTCTTCCGTCCATGCCAGCGCCGCTGCCGAAGCGCTCGGCAGGCAAGTGAACGGCGCCAAGACTCTTCTGTTCAGGCTCGCCCGGCGGCGGCCCTTTGATCCTTCCCCGGCGATCCGGCAGTCAGCCGAAGAGTGGGAAACCTCCATGCACGCGTTAGACTGCTTGGCGTTCGGTGCTGTCCGGAGAACGGCATGATCGCGGCGTCTCCCCATCTGCGCGCAAACACGACGCTCTTCGTCGCATCACGGAGCATCGCGTTGGATAGGGACTGGGAGATGGCGTCGAGCACCGAACCCGCAACCCCCGCAACCTTGAACGGCTTGCGTTTTATTCCGGCCCAAGTGCCTGGCACCGTTGCATCGGCGCTTCGTGAACACGAAGCTTGGCGCGTCGGCGACCGCACTCATTTCGATGCGTCCGAGCACTGGTTCCGTTGCCGCTTCGCTGCCGAGCCTGCCCAGCCGGGCGAAGAAATCGTGCTGAGGTTCGGCGGAATCGCAACGGTAGGCGAAGTGTGGCTGAATGACGAGCCGATCCTCAAAAGTAATTCCATGTTCGCCTCTCATGAGGCGGAGGTCTCCGCCTTGCTGCGGGACCGCAATGAGCTCTTGATCGTATGCCGCTCTCTAACGGCCGCGATGCGCGAACAGCGCCGGCAACCGCCGGTGGCGCGCTGGCGCACCCGCGTCGTCACCGAACAACCTTTGCGCTGGTTCCGCACCACTCTCTTCGGACGCGCCCCCGGTTTCGCGCCCGAGCCCGAGCCGGTAGGGCCGTGGCGTCCCGTGACGCTGGTGCGGCGCAGCGGGATCGTTATCGACAACTGGTCGCGAAGCGCTCACCTGAACGGATCCACCGGCGTCATTCAGGTTCATCTCCAGGTGCGGAGCCTTCAGTCCGGTGTCATTCCTATCTCCGGACGGCTGCTGACAGAGGACATGGATGCGGCATTCGAGTGGCGAGAGCGGGATGGCCGCTACCATGCACATGCGGTGCTTTCCATTCCGAGCGTGCTGCCATGGTGGCCTCACACGCACGGTTTGCCGGCCTTGTATCCGCTTCGGGCAGAGTTGCAGCTTGCCGACGGATCGACCACCACCGTCGAAGACGTTCCGGTGGGGTTTCGCTCCATTGATGCAGGCAACGAACCCGCCGTCGACGGGATTGCATTGAGAGTGAATGGAACTTCCATTTTTTGCCGCGGCGTGGTCTGGACTCCGCCCGACCCAGCCACTCTCGCCGCGCCCCCCGACGTCCTTCGCAAGCGCTTGCAGTTGTTGCAGGATGGCGGCTTCAATCTCATTCGCTTGGCCGGTACGACCGTCTACGAATCCGATACCTTTCATCGCCTGTGCGATGAACTCGGGTTGATGGTCTGGCAAGACATGATGTTCGCAAACATGGACTATCCCTTCGAGGACTCCGCCTTTCGCCACACCGTTCGCGCCGAAGCGGAGGCGGAGTTGTCTCGTCTGGCGCGGCATGCCAGCTCGACCATCCTTTGCGGAAACTCAGAAATCGAACAGCAAGTGGGGATGCTTGGCCTGGATTCCGCGCGCGGCCGCGGACCCTTCTTCGGCGAAGAACTACCGAGAATTGCCGCCAAGTGTTGTCCAGGAGTTCCTTACATTCCATCGGCTCCCTGCGGCGGTGATCTGCCGTTTCGCACGCGCAGCGGCGTCGCGAACTATTTCGGTGTCGGCGCTTACCTGCGGCCTTTGGAAGACGTCCGGCGCGCGGAAGTTCGCTTCGCGTCCGAGTGCCTTGCGTTCTCGAATGTTCCGGAGCCCGAGATGTTAGACGACATGGCGCTCGCGACTCCCGGAGGAATTTCGCCCACCAGTCCTGCCTGGAAGCGGAGCGTCCCGCGGGACCTGGGCGCGGGCTGGGATTTCGAAGATGTGCGCGATCATTACCTGAAGCTGCTCTATTCCGTGGACCCCGCGATGCTTCGCTATACCGACCCCTCCCGCTATTGGGAACTATCGCGCATGGTTTCGGGCGAAGCGATGGCGGAAGTATTCGGCGAATGGCGGTGCGCCGCGTCTCCCTGCAGAGGCGGAATTATATTGTGGAGCGCGGATTTGGAGCCAGGGGGCGGATGGGGCATCCTCGATTCTCACGGCCAGCCCAAAGCGGCATATTGGTTCTTGAAGCGGGCGCTGGCTCCGTGCACCGTCTGGACGACGGATGAAGGTCTCAACGGTGTCGATGTTCATATTGCCAACGAGCGCCCGGAGCCTCTGGAAGCATGGCTGCGGGTGGCGCTCTATGACTCTGGAGGGCGCTGCACCGGTGAATCCGAGGTGGCCGTCTCGATTGCGAAACCCAGTACGGCTACGTTCGGCTTCGAACAGATACTTGGCCGGTTTGTCGACGCCTCCTACGCCTATCGCTTCGGGCCGCCGGGACATGACGTGATCGCGGCCAGCCTTCACCAGCATCGCGGCGGCATTCCGTTCGCGCAGTCATTTCGTTTTCCGGCAGGGCGAGCAAATCGACGGTCGCCCATCGCTGAGTTGGGCCTGGAGGGCCAAGCGAAAGCGCTGCCCGGCGGAGCCATCGAGATGCTGATCACCACGCGCCGTTTCGCATGGGGCGTGCGCGCGGCCGCACCCGGGTTTATACCGGACGACGCCTATTTCGGAATCGAGCCCAGCGGAAAACGCCGCATCGTTCTGACTCCGCTGAAGCCCGCAGAGATACCCGCGAACATTGCCGTGACTGCAGTGAACGCAGAGGGCCGCACCGCTGTCGCCGTGGAGAAAATGGCATGATCTATACTCAGCACCGCTGGTTCCGCTCGGGCGCCTATACGCTTCTAGGCCATCTCGATGTTCCGGATACGGCCGGCGGCAGCCTGGGTGTCCTGATCGTGCCGCCCTTTGCATGGGAAGACGTGTGCTCCTATCGCCCCCTACGCTTTCTCGGGCGCACGCTGGCCGAAAACGCAATCCCGGTTCTGCGCTTCGATCTTCCGGCTATGGGTGATAGCTCGGGCGGCGCACTCGACCCGGGGCTGCTCGAAGCGTGGATCCAATCCGTGAACGACGCGGCCTCCGAACTACGCGCCGCTACTGGCGTCGAGAAAGTCGCTGTGGTCGGCATCCGTATGGGAGCGATGCTGGCGGTGAGCGCCGCGGCTCGTGGAGCGAATATACAAGACCTGGTACTGTGGGGACCATCCGCAACGGGACGAGCCATGCTCCGCGAGATGCGCGCCTTCGGCACTAGGGAGCGCCTGGAGTATGCCAGCGGCGGCGCCGCACCTACTCAGGAGATCGAGGGCTTCCAAGTCGGCGGCTTCCTCATCGCTGCGGAGACACAACGCGATCTTGAGGCTTTCGACTTGTCAACGCTGCCTGCCATGGGAATGCGGCGCATTCTCTTTTTATCGCGCGACAATCTTCCCGCGGACGGGAAGCTGATTCGATCGCTTGAATCCTCGGGAGCCAGCGTGGAAGTCGCGATCGGGACCGGCTACGCCGCCATGATGGAGGGGATTCCGGCCACCGGCATCAATCTCGCGATTACTGAGTTTTTAGCAAAAGACCTTTCGAGTAGTCGTGACGACGCCGAAATTGGTTTGTCCAGGCTTCTTGAGGAACGGCCCGCCAAAACTTTCATCACCAGTGAGGGCACCTCCGTATCGGAGACTGTTTATAAGATCAATCGGTCTTCCGGTGCGATGTACGGAATCCTTGCGGAACCTGAATCGCACCCTCAGCCAACCGAATGGTGCATTCTGTTTTTGAATCCAGGGCCGGTTCGCCACACCGGGCCGAACCGCATGTGGGTGGAAGCAGCCCGGCGTTGGGCGGCGCAGGGGGTTGTTTCGCTGCGCATGGATCTCCTGGGGATTGGGGAGAGCGATGGCGACTCTATACTTACAGTCGATCAACTCTACCGGATTGAAATGCTGGAACAGGTCGAAGCTGCGATGGATTCCTTGCGATCCCGTTTGGGCGTCCAGCGGTTTGCGTTGATCGGTCTTTGTTCCGGAGCGTATTTAGCGTTTCAGGGTGCCATCCATATGCAGGGTATTCGCACGGCCATTCTCTTGAATCCTCGCGCGTTTTTCTGGGACCCGGAAGTCGATCGCCGCAGGCTCGCGCGGGACTCCGTAAGAAAGTTGGGCGCCTGGCAGGACTGGCGCAGGCTGGCTCGGGGAAAGGTGCCGCTGGAGCGCATCAAACGGGGGTTACGAAACGCATTCGGCTGGATTCATGTGGCCCAGAAGGGCCCGCACCGCCAGATCCAGCGGGAAGCGATGGCGCATGCCTGGGCCTCCATCGAGCGCAGTCAAAGCCGCGTCACGCTGGTCTTCGCCGACGATGAGCCGCTTCTCGAGGAGATGGAGGCAGAAGGGCAGATGCCGCCTAAGACCTCCCGTGTTCGCTGTGTACGGGTAGCCAATTGCGATCATACGTTCCGTCCGTTATGGGCGCAAAAATTGATCCATGAACTCATCGATAGTGAACTCAATGAAGTGCTCCGCGAGAGCCTAGTGAACTCCACCGATGGAACCCCCGAGAAGCAAGGGGTCGCCACTCACAAATAGTGCCCGCTCGCTCCACCGGAATCGAAAGAGCAGCAAGGACCAAGAAGCTGCGGTGCAATCGGACACGCACAATCTCGATCACCACGACGCCAATGTGGTATTCGGAAGTTTCGCAAGTGCAGTGCCTGACTTCACCCTAAGCAACGGCATCAGTAAGGTGTATTCGTACAAGCGAACCAGACACGAAGCACGGAATGCTCAACTTCAAGCTTGACATCCCTATATCAAGAATTTGGGCCTGGACCGCATCTTACGGACGGGAACTCAAAACATCGATGACTGTGTTCCCCGTACAAATGGTGCGGCAAACGCTTCGACGTCTGAGCCTAGAGGCCCTTTACGTAACCAGTTGGATAGGGCCATGCGCCCTTCCCTTTGCCCCCAGCCTACCAAGATCCCTACTTCGAAACCCTCAGCTAAACACCTGGGTTTTGAATTTTTTGGAGCTGACGTTTCGCCGCGGATCAGAATCGCCAGGCGCGGCTTGTGCGCTGACGTGACATCCAGTCGCTCGGCGGTTTGTCCGCTTTTGCCAGCTTCATACGCCTTCTCCCAAAGACGTGACGCCATCCGCTTCCTGCGCTGTGAGCAGGCCAGTCTGGGAGGAATCATCGCCGGATCCGTGTCGCAATTTGGACCGACCGTACTATGTGAATTGGAACCTTCGGCCTATCGATCTTCCGTGCGCGGCGCCGTACGATGAGACCAGGATGACTTGGGAACTGATTGTAGTCCTGAATGTGGTCTTCGCGATTTCAGCAGCGGTGCTATGGTCGGCTTGTTCGGGCTCGAAGAAAAGTACGGTCCGTAAGCACGAAATTCGACATCGGCACGATGAATTTGAGATCGACCCCGCGAATGTTCCGCACTTCAAGCCGACTTGGCGAAACGCCCAATAGAGCGCCATTCACCGGCTATTTGCTCTGCGTGCGTTTCCACCCGGAGTTTAAATTTTCACGGCTTAACCGTTAAGGTTGGTTGTAGGCCTGCTGCAAACGCTGGATGTCGAGCTTGTCCATTTGCATCATCGCTCGCATGACGCGATCGGCCTTTGCGGAATCCGGGTCTTGCAACATTTCGAACAAGACAACGGGGACGATTTGCCAGGACAGACCAAATTTGTCTTTGAGCCATCCGCAGCGATCCTTCCCGCCGCCCGCGGACAGCGTTTCCCACAAGGTATCGATTTCTTCCTGCGTCTCGCACCTCAAAGACAGAGAGGTAGAAGTGGATCGCTTCTTCCGCGTTGTTATCGAACCATAGGAACGTGGTGATTTTTTGTATGGCGGGCATGCGGTTGTGTACCTCTCCCGGAGTGGGCCATGACTTGCTGGGTTGGAGGCATGATCGGCCTACTTGTATTGATTATCGCGGGCGTGCTGGTGGTGGGAGTTGTGGGGGCGTTCTTGCTTTATGTGTCGGTGTTGTCGATCCTGACGGCGGTGGCGATCATCACAGGGCTGATTGGAACCTTGTTTTTCGGCTACTGGGCGGGTTACCGGGCTCACGAGCTGCCACGCAGTGTGGCCGGGCCTGCTCTCGACAGCGGCGCCGCGAGAACCGGCCCGGTTCGCATTTAGTGGTGCAGCAGGAACCACGCGACCAGCAAGACTCCAGGAACTCCTAGCGCCCATGCAACAATGTATCCCATAGCTACCTCCACTTGATTCATAGCAGGTGGGGGCCCAAAAGCTGGCCTGATGAATTTGCCGTCCGCTTTGAGCGTGCATCCCGGAAAATTTTCCTTGAATGAGTGCTATAACATCTAAGCAGCTTGCAAGAGGTGCACCTATGAAGATCTCTACTCGCATCTGCGCAGCGTTTATGCATTGCGTCTCACATCAGGCGCGTGAGTTG
>Ga0105238_10001050_pt1 | contig 27911 bp, 28 predicted proteins | sample KBSC34metaG_FD_81526 | JGI IMG/M metagenome (GOLD analysis project Ga0105238, IMG submission 81526) | Corn rhizosphere microbial communities from Kellogg Biological Station, Michigan, USA - KBS C3-4 metaG | ecosystem: Host-associated > Plants > Roots > Rhizosphere > Soil | place: Michigan, USA...
AAACAATTGGTGCGCCAAACCTGCAAGCAATTGCCGCCACGGCCCAAGAAGATGTATGCTGACTGGTACGGAGAGGTGACCGAGTGGTTGAAGGTACCGGTCTTGAAAACCGGCAGGTTAACGCCTCGTGGGTTCGAATCCCACCCTCTCCGCCAGCACTTATGCTTGCTCTAGTCCACCAACTGGTGCATAAATAGACCAGCTCCTTCAAACCGACACGAAAGCTGGTAGAAATGGCCAGAGCGGTAGTAATTACGCACGAACGAACAAACGACCTCGATGTCCTTGTCGAGTTCAATGGTAAGCACATTCGCGTCAAAGACATCGGTATCGGCCATCCTCCGCACACGATCGTTGAGGGTCGGGGTTATGTGTCGACTGCTGCCGAGATTGCCTTGGCAGAGGCACTTGCTCAGACCACGGGCGGGCAATCATGACGGCAGAAAGCGCCTTCCACCGGCGAGTTAAGACAGAGGCGCCTTCTTGGAAGTGCAAGATCGGATTGCATGACTTCCCGGACTGGCTAGCGGTCCATCCGCCCCATTGGAGAATGCCGTGTAGCAGAATGGGATGTACGGCTACAAAGCCGCGGTCGCACTGGAAAAAAGACAGCAAGAGCACCAGGGCGTGAGGAAAGGGACTTAGTCCTTGACCTCACGCCTTTTTCTTTTCGTTGGGTTTCCGGTGGTATGATTGGGGCATGAAACGAGTGGCTATAATTCGGGGGTTGAGCAGCCGGGTGCCAGCCGTCGAAGAAAAGTTGTTAAAATTCCTTGAGAAAGCCAAAATCGTCATAGTGGAGGCCAATGCTAATCCGGAAGTCATGATTGTGATCGGTGGGGACGGCGCAATGCTGCATCACGTGGCGAAAACCGAGTATCCCGAGCTACCGATAGTCGGGGTCAATGCCGGTTCGCTGGGTTTCTTGCAAGAGGCAGGGGTAGCTGACATTGAGGACCTCGTGCGGTCGCTGCGCGATGATAGTTACTCCATTCAGAAAATGTCCATGATCAGCGTGCGCCGCTGCGACGAACACAAAAAATACTACGCATTTAATGAAATGGTAATGGAGCGGGCGTCATCACGGGCGGCGCACCTAGCTATCACCATTAATGGTACACGCTTTGAAAAGTTTATTGGCGACGGCGTATTGATTTCGACACCGCAGGGCAGTACCGCCTACGCATCGGCGGGCGGGGGAGCAGTGATCGATCCGGAGGTCGCCGCTTTGCAACTGGTTCCTCTCAATGCTCATGATTCGCGGGAATATCACGCTATGCGCGCACCCCTGGTGCTGTCGGCGGATTCGAAAATTGTGATTGAACCGCACAACGATAATTACCGGCCAGTCCGAGTGGTTACCGATGGGCGCACTATTGCTGAAGGCACTGACGCCTTTGAGATTCGGATGGCGCCGGATCCGGTAAGGATGTTGCACATGCCCGGCTTTAGTTATACCGGCCAGCTGGCTCGCACACTTTTGCACCAAACCGATCACTCCTAGGAGTATTTATTGGGTCCAACAGATGTGCTACAATCCCTAGGTTCCCTGGAGAGGTACCCAAGTGGCTGAAGGGGCGGGTTTGCTAAACCTGTAGGGGGGCGCAAGCTCCCGCGAGAGTTCGAATCTCTCCCTCTCCGCCAGCACTTATTCTATATATGCATTAATCGCGGGCCGTTACGGCGCCCCAGACTTCGGTAGCCGGCTTGGCGCAACGTGACTGCACAAGCATTGAGGGTGGCGCCAGTGGTGAGGACGTCGTCGATAATTAAGACTCGGGGGCGTGAGGTACCTCGAGCCGCAAAGACTCCGCTGACTTGATTCAGTCGCTGACTGCGAGTTTTGCCGACTTGCTGAATGTTCCGGAGGCGTCGAAGGAGGGGACGGTAGGGGAGGGCGAGCGAACGCGCTACCGCCTTGGCGATGAGCTCGGATTGGTTATAGCCGCGCTGGCGCAAACGACTGGTTGCGACCGGCACCGACGTGACGATGTCGAAGGCGTTCGGGTCGAGAAGGGGAGTGAGGGCAGCTGCCAAGGCTGCAGCGGCATCCCGCTGATGATGATATTTGAGTAAGCCGATGAGTTCGCGGACTGCACCGGCATAAGCGGACGCGACGACAAGTCCTTGCAACGCAATAATTGGCTTACAACGGCTGCACGTCCGGCCTTGCGGGCTTGGGGAGCTGCACCAAAAACACAACGGCGACTGGCGCGAAACCAGGCCGTCGGCACAACGCCCGCAAACCACCCGCCCCTCATCACCACAAACTACGCACGGTGGCGGGGCTATCAGCCGGGCCATATATCGTAACGCCATGCTTTTGTGCTCCTCCGTTTTGAACCAGGATAATCCCCACAGATTAAATCCTGATTAAATGCGTGCGGCGAGCCAATTTCCAGCTAAACCTGTATTGCTTTTGCCAAACAGGTGTGGAATAATCGAGCAAAAGGCTGGTGCAGTCTGAAGGTGAGATGCAGACAATGGCTAAGGTAGGAGTTTAAGGAGAACACAAGTGGCACGAAAGAACCCAACCAATGACGAGAGCGTATTAGAAAACGAGTTTTTGAACGACGAAGAGACTGAGCAAAACTGGCTGGAAGAGGATGGCCAAGAAGTCGAAGGCCAGCTCGCCGTTGACGTCTTTCAGACCAAGGAAAGTGTTGTAATAAAAGCACCTATTGCCGGCGTGGACCCTAAGCAGCTTGAGGTCGCAATTGCCGAAGACGTGGTCACTATCCGCGGTGAGCGAGTCGATGATTCAGTCGTCGACCGCGAGAACTACTACGTGCAGGAATGCTACTGGGGCGCCTTTAGCCGCAGCATCATCATGCCGGTCAGTGTCAACGCCGACAAGGCCGAAGCCAGCCTCAAAAACGGGGTTCTGACCATCGCTATTCCCAAAGTAATTCAAGACAAGGTTAAGAAGATCAAGGTCGTCGCAACCTAAGCGATACCGACTACTAAAAAAGAGCCTTTGGAGGCTCTTTTTTAGTTTGGAGTGGCAAGTGGGTTACGACTGGTTGGGAGTGCCGCCGGTGAGTGAGGCCGAAACGAAGTTGACCAGTGCGTAAGACAGGATGGCCACAACGATACCGATGACCGCGTAGAGAATGGTGTTCTTGGCCGATTCCACATTACCTTTGTCGCCCTGGGAAATGACGTAACGCAAGCCGCCGATGATCAGCATGATAACCGCAATGGCGCCGACGATGTAAATCAACACGTTGGCGACGGTGTGGAAAATCCCGTTGGCACCAAACAAACTGCTCGGGCTGCTGTTGGACTGGGCACAGTTAGAACCATCGCTGAGCGGGTCGCTCGAAGTCGCTGGGCTACCAGACGGACAGTTGATGGTGTTGGCGGCTGACGAGCTTGCAGGTAGCAACGTACTGGTGAGCACTGCAAGGCGCAAAAGGGGCGGGGAAGCTAAGAGACTTTTCACGTTATGATTCCTTTTAATGGTTATCCTTATTTTGAGCTGATTGTACCATAGAGCGTACCAGGTAGCCAGAATTTTGCTATGAAGTTTAACTGAACTGCTTGCCAATAAAGCTAACAACCGCAAAGGCGATGATCGCTACAACTATCCCGATAATAGCGTACAGGATAGTGTCCTTGGCTTGTTTTACGGATCCCGCATCACCTTGGGAAACCACATAGCGGAAGCCGCCGATGATCAGCATGATCACGGCCACGGCCCCCACTAGGAAAATCAGGACATTGGCGATGGTGTGGAATACCCCCGAGTTGCCGAATAAATCGGTAGGGGCACTAGCGGGCTTTGCATTGTCGGCGCCACTTTGAACGCTGGCGAGAGCTGCGGGAGCCAAAAATAACGATCCCCCTCCGAGGTATAGGGCTGTTTTAAGCTTATGTTTCATGGTTTTCTCCTTTTTGATCTAATGAACATTGCCGGCCACGAAATGGACGATGGCGTAGGCCAAGATCGCCACGATTAGCCCGATTACCGCGTACAGGATGATGTCTTTGGCCTGCTTGATACGGCTGGAATCACCGCTGGAGGTGATATAGGTGAGGCCGCCCACGATAATAATGATGACGGCAACGGCGCCCGCGACAGTGAGGAGGGTTTCAGTAATGCCCGCAACAGAAGCGTTGAGGGAAGTGGTGTTGCAGTTGCCGCTAATGTTAGCTCCGTCACAGATATTCTTCGTTGCCGTACTCGCAAAAATCGCCGTAGGTATCAGAGTTGTGGCTACGGCAATAAGTCGGGTCAATTTTGTCATGACAGCGACCCCGCAACGAAGCCAACGATGGCGCGGGCTACAATTACGACTACCAAACCGATAATAGCGTAGAGGATGGTGTCTTTGGCGGCCTTGATGCGCTGAGAGTCACCGGTGGAGGTAATGTAGCGGATGCCGCCAACCACCAGAATGATAACGGCAACGGCGCCGGCAACGGTAAAGAGGGTATCGATTATCGTGTTGATGTTATTTGGCAAGCCGGTAGCATCGCAACCCCCGCCGACTGCGCTGAGGCCGGCGCATTGGTTGGCGTCATCGGCAAACAACCCCGCCGGAATCAGCGTAGTTGAGAGAATACCGCATTGGAGTAGTTTATGACGCACCAGCTAACCTCCTACCGTTTTAACAACATAGTTCGCTATCGGGAGTGCCAAAATGGTAACGATTAATCCGATAATAGCATACAGGATGGTGTCCTTGGCGGCCTTGATGCGCTGAGAGTCACCGGTGGAGGTAATGTAGCGGATGCCGCCGATGATCAAGAAAATTACGGCCACAAGGCCGGCGGCGAAGAGGAAGGTGTTCACCAAATCTTGCAGAAAGGTGGTGTGGCCGGCGCCAGTGGTATCGATGCCCTGATCACTGGTACTGCAGCCAGCAAAGGTGACCCCATGTGTACATGCTTGATGCAAGACGTTTTGGGTAGGAGTAGCAGCCTGCGCACCAAGCGGTGCTACAGCTACAAGCATTACCCCGGCGAGAACAGCTTTGAGCATAAGGCTTTTCATTGCCTGCATTGTATCTGACCTCCAGGTTGGTGTAAAGTCGCGCTCTACGGCGCCTTGGCCGCGATAAAGTTAACGATGCTAAAGGCCAGGACCGAAACGATTAAGCCAATTACGGCATAGGTCAGAGTTTGCTTGGCGCCTTCGGTGCGCTGGCTATTGCCGCTGGAAGTTATGTATTTAATGCCGGCCATAATGATAAAGATAGCCGAGAGAACGGCCGCTATAAAAGAAAGGATGCCGATGATGCTTTTAGCGGCATCGCCAACGGTAATCGTGGGAATACCCAAGCTGCCCGGGCTATCGAGTTTGCACTCATTGCCGCAATAACCTGGTGCGCCGGCCGCAAATACTTGAGTAGTAGAGACGAGCACCCAGCCATACACCAGCATTAGTATGGGCTGGAAAGAGGCGGCCACCCGTCTACCCATTCTAATGAAACCGCCCAGCTAAGAAATCAACTATCAAATAGGCGCCGGCCGAAAGGATGATGCCGACAGCAGCATTAGTGAGCCCGGATTTGGCGGTCGCGGTTTTACCCGGATCTCCCGATGAGGTGATGTATTGGATGCCGGCGTAAATCACAAAGATAACCGCCAATACGGTGATAAGGGAAAGCAGAATCTCGATGACATTGGCGAGAATGGTAAAGATGTCGGTAATGCTGGTGGGCTGAAGGTGACCGTGGCTATCACGATTTACGCCGGCATAGAGGTCGGGGGGGAACGCTGCTATAAAGCGTGAACTAACGTGCGTAAACATAATCAGCGAAAGACTCCGTCGGGGAGTATGACTTGTAATACTCCCCACATCAGCACAAACAGCACAAAACCAGTCGCGGCTTGCTCGAGACGTTTTTTGGCGCCTTTGGCCTTGTCGGGATTGCCTCCGGAAATGACATACTCTAAGCCGGCAATTACGATCATCAGCACCAACACGAGGCCAAAGGCCGCCGTGGCGAACGTAATTACTCTTTGGATCAGTGCAAAAATCGGGTTAGTGCCCGCGGGGGCGTTGCAGTTGCCAAGCGCGTCACTGACCGTAACGCCGCCGCAATCGGCTGCCAAAATGCGCGTGGGTACCAGCAACATCAGCATTGGGGCAAGTGAGGCTAAGTTCAAATACATGCGGTTACGAGGAGCTGGTTTCATTATGCTTATTCTATACATCAGATAGCATACCTGTCAAAACGGTGCAGGTGGTGTGAGCGCCAATGGCCATAGCTTGCCAACGTGCATTCTCGGAATAAATCTATTACACTTATGCTTATGAAGGTGAGGAAGTACAGTCTTCTGGGCATGGCAATGGTGCAGGCTATTGCCACTTTGATCGTACCCATGCTTCCTGCCTTCCAGCAGCCGGCTTATGCCGCCGCCCCTTTCCAGAGTGTCTTTTACTATCCCAGCAATAATGACACACCAAATGCGGTAAAAGATCTCCACGATTCATTTCAAAACATGCTCGAGGGTAGCGGAGATCCGAAGTCGATTATGGGCAGTACCTATGTCGACATTAAAGGCGGCCCGTTCGGCGATTCCCCCCAAGAGTTGGATTATAACTCCAGTGGTACCAGCCCGAGTAATTACATGGACTATCAACTGAATAACGGTCATGGCTACGACTGCTATGTTGACGGCAGTGGCAACGCTCAACTTTCCATCCCCGACAACGCGGTTTACTGGCACATTGATTACGATATGTACATCCACCAGGATGTCGGCAGCGACCCCCCGACCTTTACGTCTCGAGAGCGGATTGCATCAGCTACCAAAATCCAGGGGCCGAACCCCGCCCTCCAGGCCGCCGGTGGTGACGGCAGCGCTCACCCTATCGACCCACCGGGAACGGTAAAGGATAACAATGCCCAAGGACTTGGTCACCCCCAAATTAATTCACTCGGAATGCCGAGCCAATGCCTGCCTGACCCTAACTATTTTTCCCATCACTTGAGTTTTTCTCCGATCCCCAGCTACTACCAAGACGTTGCTGATTGGCCAAACATCACGGCCAACCCCGCCGGAAACGCTGGTGGTAGCGGTGGTGTCTCCGAAGACGCCTGCGACGCAAACTCAGTCTCATTGGGGTGGTTGCTATGCCCAATAATTAACCTGGCTAAAACCGCGATCGACGGCATTATCACCAGCGTTATTATCCCTGAGCTGCAAGTTGAACCCCTGGATGCGAGCAGCGGTAGTGGAGCCAACGAATATGCCATTTGGAACAATATTCGCACTTTAGCGGATGTGCTGTTTGTATTGATTTTCCTGGTGATGATTTTTGCCAATACCCTCCAATTTAACCTTAACGCCTACACTATTAAAAAAGTTATCCCGAAACTGGTTGCTGCAGCCATTTTAGTCCAATTCTCTTTTATAATAAGTGCCGTAATTATTGATCTAGGTAATATTTTAGGCCAAGGCATTGCCAGTCTAGTAGGCAATGTCACCATTGGTACTGTTAATAACAACCATCAAGGCGGCGTCGGCTCGATATTAAATACGCTGGGCGCTCCTATCGATATTCTTGCCGGCCTGGGCTTGGCAGCCGTGATTGGCATACCAACTATCCTGGTTGCTTTAATTACTGCTCTTATCGGAGCGATTGGGGTCCTGTTTACCCTGATCGCGCGCAGACTCATTATTGTAATCTTAGTGATTTTGGCGCCGCTAGCGTTTGCAGCCTGGGTGCTTCCCGGAACTGAAAAATACTTCAGCATGTGGCTGAAAATGTTTATTCGAATCACCCTCATGTACCCGATGATCATTTTCCTGCTTTCGGCGGCAGCGGTAGCGGGAAGTGCGGTGAAGAATGGCAGTGAAATTGAGAATTTGCTCGCGGCGATACTGCCGATTATTGCGTTCTTTATGATCCCAATGACGTTCAAGTGGGCAGGTGGTGCCATGAGTCTGGCAGCCGGTGGATTTAATAAGGCCACCGGAAAAGTTACTTCTTCCGGCGCAATGAAGGGGTTGCGCACCAGTGCTCGCGAGCATCAGCAGCGGGTCAATGAAAATAGGGCCTCGGGCTTAGCCAGTGCTACCGTCTTTGGTCGTAATGTACCGGGATCACGACGGGTTTTGACGGGGCTAGGGCGCGTCGGCACTGGTCAGCTTTTGCCAACCAGTCGCACCCAGTCCGACATTGCCCTTGCCACCCAAAAGGCCATGTCGGAAGAAAGCAAGCGGATGGATAGCTTAAATCTGGACAGGAATGTACTACGAGCCTTAGCCATCGGAAAGCCACAAGACCTAAAAGGCAATCCTTTAACTGGAACTGATTTGGAAGCATACAAAGCTCACAGTAGCGTATCGAAAACTCTAACCGGCCAGGCTGCAGTTGCTAATCAAATGGCAAAGAAGGGCGACGTTGAAGGCCTAAACGCTTTCCGCAGTCATATCAATACACAAGTTGCTCAGCACGGACTTGATCCGGTTCAAGCTACCCAACTTTGGAACGGAGCTAAGGCCGGCGCATTTAGCGAAATCAAGAATAACGACCCGATTATGGCTTTCTCTGGATGGGCAGACTCAGATTACACCGGCTCCTTTTTGCACGGTAAGATGGGGAGACTCAAGGGAGAAGATATTGCAGGAATGTTGCCGACACGACTCCAGGAGTACACTAAGAATGGAGCAACCATAAGTGTTGCGCAATTAGCTTCAGCCACTACAGACAAAATGCGAGAAGGCAAGGGAGCCGCCCATCAAGACGCATTGCTTGGCCTGACCCACAATGGGGCCGCAGCAAGTGATATGAATATACAGCGCGAGCACCTTATCCGTTTTGACTACTCCAGTGGTGCTGCAGTTGCCCGTAGCGATACCCAGGTTCAGCGAATTAAAAGAGAGATGGCAAAGGGTGGTCAGTATGCCACTGATGTCGACAAGTTCGTTGCAGACGTTATGCGAGGCAGACCCCCGGCCACAACTCAGTTCCCCATAAAGTAGCTTTTCAGCTGTTCGCTTGAACCGAGGCATCAGATAAGATACTATACTCTATTCGTCTTTTAGTGTGAGGAATAGGTATAATGCGGGCAAAACGCGCTCTTATTGCAGCCTTGGCAGCCACCACCCTGTATCTGGGTGGGGTACTCGCGACGGCTCCGATAGCGGCCGTTGCTATAGCGGCTCCGGCTGGCACTGCTCAGCCGGCCACTAATCCTTCGACCACCGGCAACACATTGCAGAACCCGCCGGGCTCCGGTGACTTCGGGAACTCTCCCACCACCAATACCCTGACCACACCTTCCCCTGCCGCTGTGGCGGCACCGGGCTCAACGAGCGATTCCAATAGCGTCGACCAAAGCTCCTGTGAAGAAAAGGATGGCACATTTTCGTGGCTGTTTTGCCCGTTCTTCGACGGCATTTCGCACACGTTTGCCGATGGCGCTAAGGACCTCATAAGCAATTTCTTGGCCGTGCAGCCGCTGCAGCAAAGTGGACCGATTTATGACACCTGGAACAGCTTGCGGCTGCTAGCCGACGTACTGTTTGTGTTGATTTTTTTGGTGATCATTTTTGCCAACACGCTCCAGTTCGACCTCAACTCCTACACGATTAAGCGGATGATCCCAAAGTTAGTGGCATCGGCGGTGTTGGTGCAATTTTCGTTTGTGCTTTCGAGCGTCATCATTGATGCCGGCAATGTGCTGGGGGCGGGGGTCGGACAGCTGATCGGCTCAACCGTGCAGGGTGGCGCGACGGCCTCGTTTGACCTTGGAACCCTGACCACCAACCTGGTGGGCGGAGGCATCTTGGTAGCTCTGGCGGCAGTGGCGTGGGAATTGGCATTTCCGATTTTCTTGATGGTTATTATCAGTATCGTGGCGGTGATTCTGACACTGGCGCTGCGCTACGTGATTTTAGGCGTCCTGATTATTGTTTCACCGCTGGCGTTTGCGGCGTGGGTGCTGCCCAACACCGAGCGCTACTTCAATACCTGGTTGACAACCCTAATAAAACTGGTGCTGATGTATCCGATTATTATCGCACTACTGAGTATAGCTGCCAATGTCGATAAACTAATCCCCGCCGCAGCCTCGACAAACGGAGCTCCTGCTAATGGCATCACTGCTACGGTCGTGAAAGTCCTGGTTTTTATTGCCTGTTTTGCCGCCATTCCCCAAACTTTTAAATGGGCGGGTGGCGCCATGGCGCAAGCCCACAACGGCATCGATGGTATGCGCAAGTGGGGACACAAGCGAGTACATGACAGCGACAACTGGAAGAACCGAGCCGCTCGCGTTAGTAGCCGCCAAATTGAGCGCGCCAATCGCATGGAAGGCAATTTGCGGCCACTACTGGGAAGCGAAAATCGCTTAGTGAGGGGAGCCGGGACCGGCATGTTTACGGCCGGTAGCATCCTCCTAGCCGGCCGCACGGGCACCAGCCCGGCCGCCCGGCAACGGGGGAGCTCACAAATAGTGAAGAGTATTAACGAGGAGCTCGAAACCCTCAAGCAGACCAGTCCGGGCAATGTAAAGCGAGCACTCCTGGCCCACTATGGCAGCGACCAACAAAAAAGAAAGGCCGTACAGGAACTGCGCAATCAAGGCGCCGAATCATTAATGGATTACACCCAGCGGATTGAGGGACGCCAAGCCATGGTACGCTACCTCAACGATAAAGCCATGGGTCGAGACCTGCTAAATACGGTTCAAACCCACAGCACGGCCTTTGGGCGGCCGGAAGAAATGCAAATGGTGTTGGCCGAGAACGGCAAGAATATCTTTAGCAACCCCGGAATGTTTGCGCGCCACAACCGATCCAACCCCGATGAAATTAACCCGCTTACCAGCCAGCCGGTGCGGATGGGTGACATCAATAAAGAAGCGGCGGCCGGGGCTTTTGGCAGTATGACCGCGGCTAAAATGAACCGCGACAAGTTCAGTAGAGAAACCTGGGAAGTCATGGCCGATCACAAAACCGACCAGACCACCCAATCTGCCCAGCAGTTGGCTACGGTCTTTGGGGAAAGTGCTTCTCCAGCTGAACTGCGGCAGGCGTTTACCTATGGGACCAACAATTTCGTGAATGGCGGCAACCGTACTGAGATACTCAAGGGTATGGCCCGAAACGAGGACCAAGTCATAGCATCAGACCAAGGAAAGCGGATTTGGAACGCCGTTCGGGAGCAGATTATTGACGACCAGGCAGTGGATCCGGCACGGCACGCCGATGCCTTGCAGGCACTCGCCAATGAGGATGACGGAGCCGAGCTGTTAGACAGATTGGGGCTAACAGATACGTACAATGCGCTTTAAGACGGGTAAAATTGAAGCATTAGCGGTATAATGTAGGTTGAACGAGGAGGGTGATGGGCACGTATAAAGTTCCCCAGAATGTTGAAGCCGAGGATAAGATCCTGGGCCCATTGAGTCTGAAGCAGTTCATTTACGCATTGATTGGCTTGGGCTGGGGCTTTTTGACCTTTGCCATCCTCAAGTCAGTGCTGGTGTTGTGGATTTTAGTAGGGGTCCCCCCCATGCTGTTCATGCTGGGGTTGGGGTTGTATCAACGCGACGACCAGCCGCTGGAGACCTACGTTGTGGCGATCGCCCAGTACTTTGTGCGCCCGCGAACGCGGTTCTGGAGCAAAGAGCCTATCTCCGAAGTCTTTCGCTTGGAACCGCCGCCGCCCAAAGAGGAACCGGTGAAGCGGGACCCGCGCGAGGTTCACAGCCAGCTCCAACAACTCGCCCAGCTAGTGGACACACGTGGATGGTCGATGAAGGAGCCGGAGCTTACCGAGCAGCCGGAGGAAGCCCAGGTTGTGGATTTGAAAGACCGCATCGGAGTTGAGGCGCTGAATCAGCCGCCGCTGGTGGCCGCAGCCTCCGACGTTACCGACGATGATGATATTCTGAGCAATCAAACCAAGGCGGCTCGAGATTTGAATGTTCTGATCGAGAATAGCGTTAAAAGTTTGCGTGCCGAAGCCATGGAGAAAATGCGATCACCCCAACCCGCGGCCCCAAAGGCCACCCAAACAGCCGCACCGGCAGCTGCCAAGACGGCCACAGCCGCAACTGCGGCCAGCGCCTCAACCACAAGCGGTTCGACAGCTCCCCCATCTGGTGATATACTCAAATTAGCCGCTGAGGGTGGAGATTTAACGGTTTCTCAAATTGCCGCCCAGGCCCATAAACAGAGCGCTTTACTTGCGGAAGGACAAACGGTAAACCTACGTAATGCCACAACCGTCTAAACCCTCCAAACCTGCCCAGAAGCCGAGCACGCAGGACACCCTGCTAATTGCGGAGATTCGTGATGGCATTGTAGTAATGCGCGACGGTAGCTTACGGGCCGTGATTATGGCCAGCGCGATCAACTTTGATTTGATGAGCCCGGCCGAGCGCGACGCCGTGGAATATGCCTTCCAGAACTTCCTCAATTCGCTCCACTTCCCCATCCAAATCGTGATTAAGTCCCAAAAGATTGATCTTGAAGGCTACATTTCGCGTTTGCAGCAGTTGCGCACCGACCAAGATAACGACCTCCTGGCCATGCTGATGGATGACTATATCGCGAATATTAAGTCGCTAATTGAAGAGGTCAACATCATGGATAAGCAATTCTTTGTGGTGGTGCCGTTCTTCCCGCCGGCGATTACCAATTTACGGCGCAAGAACGTGGTGACGGGCCTAGCCGGCGTTATGAAGAAACAAACCGTTACCACCTTAGGGGAAGCTGATTTTACCGCCTTTAAAGAAGAATTGAGCCAGCGCGTGCAGCTGGTTTCCGGTGGCCTCGGACAAATCGGCGTTCGCAACATTCCCCTGAGTACCCAGGAACTAATAGACCTTTACTACTCGGCCTACAACCCTGATGTCGCCCAGCAACAACGGTTGGTTGATGCCGCCCAATTGCAAACCGCCGCCGTTACCAAAGGGGAGGGGGACGCACCCCAACACCTCGCCAGCGGAGGGCCCTACTAGTGGCGTTATTTGGCGGCAATAAGAAGGCGAATGACCCCATAGCCTTGGCCGAAGCACAGCGGGCGGCCGAGCAGCAAGAAGCTGAGGCGATTTACCGGCAAGGAATCGTTTCGTTACGCGACCTCATTGCGCCGCCCCCGATGGAAGTTACCGCCGACCATGTGCGTATCGGTACCCGCTTTGCCCGCACCCTCTACGTGTATGGCTACCCCCGCCAGATTTTTACCGGTTGGCTATCGCCGGTTATTAACCTGGACGAGATTATCGACATCAGCCTGTTTATTTACCCGGTGGAGAGTCAGATCGTACTAAACAATCTGCGCCGCAAGGTCGGCCAGCTCGAAGCCAGCTATGCTATCAACCAGGAGAAAGGTCGGGTGCGTGATCCCGGCTTGGAGGCTGCCATTATGGACGCCGAGGAATTGCGGGACAAGCTGCAAGTGGGAGAGGAGCGTTTCTTCCGCTTCGGCCTGTACTGCACCCTGTATGCCGATAGCCTGGAGGAACTCAAAACCATCCAGCGCAAAGTTGAGGGGATTTTTGGCCAGTCGCTGGTGTACACCAAAACCGCCAGTATGCAGATGGAGCCAGCGTTTAATTCAACCTTGCCGCTGGCGACGGATCAACTCCAGGTGGCCCGTAACATGAATACCGGCGCGCTCAGCACCAGCTTCCCGTTTACTTCTGCCGAACTCAGCCGCAACGAAGGGGTGCTCTACGGCATTAACCGCCACAATAACGGTTTAGTGCTGTTTGATCGTTTCAGCCTGGAAAACGCCAATATGGTGGTGTTTGCAAAATCTGGTGCCGGAAAAAGTTTTGCGATCAAGCTGGAAGCCCTGCGAAGCCTGATGCTTGGCATCGAAGTGATTGTGGTCGACCCTGAAGATGAATACCGAGCACTGTGCGAGGCGGTCGGTGGGAGTTACTTACGCTTGAGCCTGGCCTCCCAAAACCGCTTAAATCCTTTTGATTTGCCCCGCGTGCTCGATAGCGAAGACGCCGACAATGCTCTGCGCGCCAACATCATTACCCTGCACGGCCTACTGCGGCTGATGATGGGCGGCGGCCAAGCCCCGCTGACGCCCGCCGAAGACGCCGACCTGGATGTAGCCATAATTAACACTTATGCCAAGGCCGGTATCACCAATGACCCCTTAACGCATGGCGCAACGCCGCCAACCATGAACGACCTATATAAGACCTTGGCCGAAATGAGCGGCAACGGACCCAGCTTGGCGCAACGCCTGCGTAAGTACACCAGCGGCACCTTTGCCGGTATCTTTAGCGAGCAGTCGAATGTGGATCTCTACAATAAATTCGTGGTCTTTAACATTCGCGACCTGGAAGATGAATTGCGGCCGGTAGGAATGTACATCGTACTAAATTACATCTGGAATAAGGTAAAGTCCGATCGCAAAAAGCGGATTCTGGTGGTCGACGAGGCCTGGCAATTAATGAAGTTTGAAGACAGCGCCAACTTCATGTTCTCAATTGCCAAACGGGCACGTAAATACTTCTTAGGTGTGACCACGATTTCGCAAGACGTCGACGACTTCCTGAGCTCGCGGATGGGGCGGGCGGTGGTATCAAACTCGTCGTTACAGCTGCTGCTGAAACAGGCGCCCAGCTCTGTGGATATTGTCGGCGAGACTTTCAAGCTCACATCTGAGGAGAAAGCCCGGTTGACGACTTTCCCGGTAGGGGAGGGGTTGTTCTTTGCCGGCCTCAACCACGTTATTATTCGGATTTTGGCCTCCCAAACCGAGGCCCAGCTCATAACGACTAATCCCCAACAGCTCGCTAACCAGGCCGCCGCCAATGCCGAATACCAAGAGCAGCAAGTAGCCGAGGCCGGCGCGGGTACGGTGGCACCCCCGGGAACCGGAGCGTAGGCCTAAACTATGGCGGTCGAAGACCAAGAACTACAGGCGGCGGGCGGAGAGAGCGATGATGCCCGGGCCGCCCATGAAGCCGCCCGGCAAGAACAGGGCACTTCGCCAGATGAATCAGAGCGCGCTGAGCCGACATCGGCCGACGATATGCAACGGCATTTCGATCGGCCCAGTCATCCGGGTAGCGGCAAAGGGCTGGACAGCCTCGGCGGGGGGACATCAGGTGGCGGTGGTCTAGGGGGTCGAGCCGGACAGCTAATAAGCGGCGGTATTGGGCGTCTCAAGCGCAATAAAGGCAAAGCCGGTCTTATTGGCGGGGGCGCTTTAGCTACGGTCCTCGTGACAGCTACGATTTTTTTTGGCGTTGCCGAGCTTAAACTCATAGGCGTAATGAAAAATGTGGAAAGTCATGCTTTTAAGATCCCCCAATATACCACCAACAAGCGTTCGAGCGCCTGGCTAAAGGACGCTGTTAACTCCCGATACTTCTCCAAGAACGGCGACAAAATTAACGTGCAAGGGGCACCGTTCCACGAACAAATTCTGCAAAGTTTGGGTGCTGGCATGTATAAGGACCTTTCGGCTGGGGGTGGCAATATTAATGTACTCAATGACCCGAGCCATGCGGGTGAACGGATCGTAGAGGTTGTGTTTGCTGATGGTAGCAGGCAAACCTATCGAACTTACTATGAAAAAGGGGAGGCTCGCTCGACACTAGGCCTCTGGGTTGACCAACAAACCGATGATGCGGGATGGATTAAGCGCAAATGGATTAAGCACCGGATTACTAACCTCACTGGCACCGATTGGCATTGGTTGGATCCAATTCAGCAGCCTTATAACAAAGCCAAGATTACGATGGCAAACCAGGTTGCTAAGTTTTTATTAGGCTCCTCAAGCACAGCCAGTAATTTAGCAGCCACTCTTCTCGATAACTTACTAAGTGGAGACGATAAGCAAAAACTTGGTGACGCCCTCCAACAAGCCTCAACCGAGGAGGCCAATAAGATATTGGCGAGAGAGCTGGTTGAAAAAATCTCTGCCGCCACTAATGGGGTCGGTACGGCCATTGCTTTCTTAGGTCTAGCCTGCGGTATCAACCATGCCATTGAAGATGACACGATCCATAAAATTGCCCAACAAAAAGCCGAGATTGAATACATGACGGAATACGCCGCCAAGCAAAGCCAGGCCAACCAGCAAGTGGAAGGCAAAACCAATGCCACGGCCGTAGGCGCTGCTACCAGCTTGTTGGTCTCAGCACCCGACAGTAGCGGCAAGGTTCACGACATCACTGAGAGTAATGACATCCAACGTTCGAGTGGTAATCCCGTGCCGTACCAGCCCACGAACGACTGCAACAGCGCCAAGGAACTCTGCCAGTCAAAACTGCCAGCTAACGCCTTGAACCGCACCACCGTGGGCGAAGCGCTACAAAGCAGTAGCGATATTCACAATAGCCTGGCCTATAGGGTCCTGAGTATGTTTCTGCAAACGGGGTCCGGAGGAGTACTGCCTGCCGGTGTAATAAGTATCCATGATACCTGCCTCATTTTTGGCTCTGTACCCGTCCAGGCTGCCCTAGGCTTTGGGGGCACAGCGGTTGATGCGGTATTGAGCCATACCCCCGGTATTAGTAGTATCTGGGGGGATATTAAAAGCGCCTCCCAGGACGCATTTAATGCTCTTCTGCACACGGTAATTGAACCGATTGTTCCGCCCATTGTAGACGCCAATACCGTCGGGCCGGCGCTTGGCCATGCCCTCACTATTGGCGGCACGTTGTCGGCCTCGGCAGAAATGGGTTCGAATGTAGGCCAGGAATCGGCCTCCGACGGCCAGCCTTGCTACCAAAAATCGGCCTCCGACCAAGCCAGCGATGACAGCATGTGCGCCCCGCCTCTAAGCCCTGGGGATGCGGTGGTTTTAAATGATGCCATCCAGCAAGATGACCTCAACAACTTCAAATCATCGAGCTGGACCACTCAGTTGGCTTCTCTTGACACGCCGTATTCAGCCCTAAGCCGCATCGTATTGCGCATGCCTTCTACCCCTGGTGAAATGGCAGACAATGTCGGCAGCACCATGGCGGCAGCTATTAACCCCCGTAGCTGGATGACTGCCATCGCAGCATTGCCCAGTATATTTACACCTCTCACCGAGGCAGGCGGGCCGCAATCGGTAAATACATACATTGTGCGTGACGATGGTCACGGCCACGCCATCGACCAGTTTGACAACGAATACTACGGATACACCCTTGGCGACCTCAATAAGCCGGCGGGGTCATTGCCCAATGCCGATCGCAACGTTGGCTGCGCAATGACTGCCAAGTATCGTAAAGCTGGTGGCAGCGACATTCCGGAGTGCGACCAGTTTGAGCAAGACAGTAGCGGCTCAGCGGGCTCGCCACCACCATCACCAACACCCAGCCCCACCCCCGGTCAGCTAGTGTTTCCTGTCCAGGGTCCCGTAGTGCCTCCATCCTCTTGGACCCAAGATCAAGGTGTAGACATTTCCACTACCCCTAACGGCACATGCGGGCCCGCGGAACCCGAAGTTGCCATTGCTGGCGGAGAGATAGTCCAAGAAGGGATTACCGGTTTCGGTGACTATGCTCCGGTTCTGCACATTACCGATCCTGGGCCCCTCTCTGGACGCTATGTCTATTATGGCCATGCGGCCCCTGCGACGGTTCCTGTTGGAGCAACCGTAACCGCAGGTCAGAAAATTGCCGAAGTAGGTTGTGGCATAGTTGGTTTATCGAGTGGGCCACATATTGAGTTTGGCCTCTACCCAACCTCTGGCCTGAATAGTTTTCCTTCAAACGGCGAAACATCTCAAGAGGCATATAACCTGCTTCTACAGGCGTATAACAATGGGCATAGGTAAGATGGCTGCGGCCCGAAAACTAGTATTGACGCTCTCTCTGCTGGTATTGATACCGTCCGCTACCTTTGCCGCACCTCCTCCCCCTCCAAGCCCCACAGCGCCAGGTATAAGCAATGAAGATGTCCACTCGGTTCAGAATCAAACTGAATATTATGGCACGAATGATTCTTGTTCACCGAGTGCCGGCGACCCCGCCGCTTCCGGGAGCCCCACTAGTGATACCCTCGACGGGCATCAACTTCCGGCCACTGTTGGGGGTACGGGAGATGAAGATCCAGTTGACGCAACCGGCCATTTGACTACAACCGGGGGCGCCGTCACCTTTTCGCAATACGCTTCTCTGGGTCAAGCATACCAGGACTACTACATTACTATGAGGTGGCGATATGCGAAATGGAACTGGGACGGAACAAGCGTACCTGGACCAGAGGATTCTTCCTGGTATGGGGGTAGCCCAAAACCACGGCTGGTATTAGTCACCAATCCGCGCACAAAGAAAAGCATTATTGCCGATATTATGGAATCAGGGCCCGCACCTTGGACAGGAACATCTACAGGGCAGGGTGCAGCACCTAGTTACTGGCACGACCCCCAAGATGGTACTCCATCTCAATATGATGGTAGAGTTTCGGGTTTTCCCCCACCGGCAATTCAAGCATTGGGAGCAGACCAAACCGTAAATGGTTCGGGTGATAAGCTCGAGTATGCCTGGGCCCCCGATCAAAATGCGAAACCAGGTCCGACCGATGCCGTTGCCGGATCCGGTGGCTCTGCCGGTTGCGCGAGTGCCGGCACAACCGGCGACGGCAGCAATTCAGCTATCGTCCAGGTAGCCCAGCAGGAGTTGGCGCTGGGACTGGTCGGAACCGGTCCTTTGAGTAATAGCGGGGCAGTATGCAAATATCAGGGCAGCGCCTGTGGAGAAGCCTGGTGCGCAGACTTCGTAAGCTGGGTATACAAAACGGCCGGCAAGCCGTTTACCGGCGGCAGCCCTGATCCGTGGCGCTTATCGCTGGCAAGCGACATTACAGGATACTTCCTTGATAAGAAGGGGCAGCCCGGGATTGGCTATGGTTCGTCATCTGGCGGGGGAGATAAGATGGAACCGGGATGGGCGGTAACCTTTAGCGGATCTCAAGCAGGAGCTCGTGGGATTGGCCACGTTGGTATTGTCGTTGATGTTAATAGTGATGGGTCGTTTGATACGATTGAAGGGAATGCCGGACCTACCGTTACGAAGAACCATTATTCTTCGCCGAGCAGCGCAATTGATTGGGGAGGATACAAATGAGAAAGTACCTTATTGGTCTGGTTTTAATAATAGCTGCGGTCATCGTGGTGATTATTCTTCAACAGCCTAACCACCGTACGCTTCATAAAACCAGCTCCGGTATTACCAATGCCCAATTTCCCTACCTGGCAAATCCCAATACTGTCGACTTCTTCACTGGGACGAGTTTTGCGGCATATGGTCCCGCGTCGGGAGCAACGACAACAATTAGCCCCCAGTTTGCACTCCCTGTCGTAACCACTATGCGCTGGTCCAAAACCGGTGTGTTGTTTGAAGCTAGTGGTTACACCAAAAATGATGATTTGTTTCAGGCTTTAGCCAATAAGCATCAGGCGATAACGCTGGATTATTGGTGGTTATATAACTTTTCTAACCAAGAGCTGAGTTTAGTGCTGCCCCCAAATATTCAAAACCGGGTCGTGGATGCGTATTGGTCTAGTTCAGGGGATAGCTATAGTTATATCTCAAATGACAATACCCTACACATATCGAGTAATCCCAAAAAAGTCCTGTATCATACTGCAACTGGTGCCCGCATTAAGCAATTTAACGGTGACTCGGTAGTTATTGCTGAGGGAGACAACCTGAATCAAATCGATATTGCCAGCGGCGCCAAACAAACTCTGGTGAACGCTAACTTTCAAGATTCCTATATCTCTCCAGATATGGCAACAATTGCGTATGTTGTAAACACGCATCCGAAGGCCACAAGCGTAGTTCCTGGCGACCTCTATACCCTCAATCCTGCCAGTAAAGGCACTCACAAACTTCTGTCTGACTTTGGCGGAGTTTTAAGTGGTGATAAGGGCAATCTCTATTTTGCTTACCAAGATACGAGCAACCTCAACCACCTTGAGCTTCATCCTAGTAGCGGAAAAGCCACAGTCTATGGCCTCGGATCTGTAGTGGGGAAGAATACGAGCATTACTCAGGTTATACCAAAAGATGCAGAGGATTTTTACCTTACTTCCGGTACAAATTTATTTGAGGCCAAGACGACAACCCAGACATCCCCCTCATTAACCAATAATTTCTCCGCCATCAAAGGTGACTACTATCTCGATGGTTTTGAGATACATTATCAGCCTATTTATAACACTTATGAAATCGATATTACCAAAAACCCCTACTCAACCTATCAAAACAACGCCTTGAAGTATATTCGCAACCACCACGTTGACCCCAACCAGATAACAATTGTATGGAGGGCTTATGACGGAGTAAATAATACCAACTCCCATGTTGATACAGCCCCAATTATTCTCAAATAGCCCTCATGCTTAAGCGATGGTTATAAGTAAACTGCTTACCTCATCAATAATTTGTGATTGTATTTCTACTTGTCGCAGTCGCAGTTCGCTGGCCAGGCTAGCATTGGGGGTAGTGATCTTGAGCACACCGTCATTGAGGCTAACGGCGCGGCACTGGCCAGGATAAAGCGAGTCGAGATAGGTCTGGATCTCCGCTAGCTGGTCGGCGCGGTCCAAGCCCATTTCGGCGGCCCGCTTCTTAAGATGGTCGGCAATGTCAGACACGTTGCAACTCCTGCGTAAGGATCGTGGTGTGTTTGGCGCTCAGCTCGTCGCTAACGTCAGCATTGGTGGTAGTAATCACCGACTGGTAGCCCCCGAGGGTATCGAGGAGGAAGTGGCGGCGGGAGTCATCGAGTTCACTAAAAACATCGTCGAGCAATAGCATTGGCCGGGACTCGGTTTGGCGCTCGATGTAGGCCAGCTCGGCCATCTTCAACGCCAGCACCACCGTACGCATCTCTCCGCGCGATGCCACCGCGGTAATCGGAGCGTCTTTGAATTGAATACTGAAATCGTCGCGGTGGGGGCCGATTGTGGTAAAGCCGGCGGCGATATCGCGATTGAGATTATCTTCGAGCAGCTGAAGAAATGAGGTGGCAAAGTCATTACCGGCCGCGCCTTGGTAGCTAAGTCGGATCGGTTCGGGGCTGCCCGCAATACTCCCGTAACAATCACTAACAAGATCATTGATGTGGTCGACAAGCCGGCGGCGGGAAGTAGTTATATCGGTGGCGAGCTCGGCCAAGCGCAAGTTCCACGCGAATAGCTCATTGGTGGCGCCGTGCCAATCGGCGAACAAACGGTTGCGCTGACTCAGTACGCGGCGATATTGGCTGAGGGTTTTGGCGTAACCTGAAATCGTTTGAATAAGGATAAAATCAAGGTAGCGGCGACGCCGTTCGGGTGCGCCATTGATAAGTAAGAGGTCGTTGGGCTCGAATAGTACTACCCGTAAACTACCTAAGTGGTCGGCAAGACTCTTTGGGGTGTTATTATGACGAGCCCGCTTTTCGGTGCCACTAGGGCGGGTTTGATAGCTCAGCGCCATCTCGGTACCGTCCTGATCCATCGTTAGGCGGTAAAAGTCTTGGCCGTGGCGCACCAACTCGGCATCTTTAGCCCGGAATGATTTAGTAGTCGCTAGTACAAACAATCCCTCGAGGAGGTTGGTTTTGCCGGTCGCATTCGGACCAACCACTAGGGTAATTACCGGGTCAAGCGCCAGGGTTTGGTCGGCATAGGAACGGAAGTTGGTTAGCGAGAGCGAGGTAATGGCCATACCGGTATTATACCGGGTAGGCGCTAGGTGCGGAGGGGCATGATGATATGAAGATAGTCGTCAGCATCTTCACCTTCAGGCCGAAGGACGCAGGGATTAAGTTTGCCGCTCATGGCGAATGATACTTGTTGAGTTTTAATGACTGCCAAAGCATCACTAATATACCGAGCGTTGAGGGAGATTTCGCCATCATCACCAGCCACCTCGCACTCGGCGCTGGAAGTATTCTCACCCACCTGAGAGGCAGAGGAGGTGATCCGAATCTCACCCTCGGCCTGCACTTCAATCCGGACACTGCCAGCATTCTCGCGGGCAAATAAATGAGCCATTTTGGTAATGCGATTGAGTTCGGTGGTAGGAAGGGTGGCGACAGTTTTTTCTTCTTGAGGAATAATTTGGTGGTAGTTGGGAAATTGACCTTCGATTAACCGTGAAACCAATTCAATAGAATCGAGCTGGAACATAACCTGGTTATCGGCGACATACATCTTTACATCACCTTCATTATCCGCCAGGATCCGCACGAGCTCCTGCATGGTGCGGGCCGGCACCACAACGGAGAGATCGCCTTTATGGTCTTTGGAGAGGCGTAAGCTGCGTTCAGCGAGGCGGTAGCTATCGGTAGCAACCAGGACTAGGTTGCCGTCTTTAATGTACATGTAGACACCGGCGAGGACGGGGCGATTTTCATCGGCTGAAGCGGCGATTACCACCTCACTTAAGGCTTGGCGAAATGCTGAAGCTGGTAGGGTGACTGTGGGATCCGATTTAACCTCAGGAATTACCGGAAATTCTTCTGCTGAAATACCATTAATTTGGGAGTTGTAGTGGGGGGTGGTGATGGTGACATTGGTTTCGTTGGCAGCAATTTCAAGATTGCCGGGCGGTAAGTTTTGAACGAACTCACCCAGGAGACGCGCTGGGGCCGTTACCGCTCCTTCTTGATCAACCTTACAGCCGATCCAATAGGTAATACCGATTTCTAAGTTAGTTGCTGAAAGACGTAAACGATTAGTATCAGTACTTATTAAAATATTACTTAGCACAGGGAGGCTTGAACGACTGCTCACGATTCGCCCTACCGTTCCGACCGCTTTGGCCAGATTTTCCTGGGTGACATTCAGTTTCATAGTTTCCCCCTAAATTGCTCTTACTAGTATACTGCAATAGATAAATTTTAAATGATAGTCGTAATAATAGAGGTTGGGGAAGTTGGGTACAAGGCTTTATTTTGGCTTAATGAAAACTTAAAAGGCTGGTTGAGGAGGTGGGTAAACGTAAGCATAATCGACCATAGTCGGCGGATAATGAATGCAAAAAAATCCATGGCACTCAGGTATAATCGGCCGACAGCTGTGGCCAACTCTTCTAAACTAGTTACGTTTTCCTATGCTCACTCCCAGGTAATCCCCAGGCAATTCACATACTTATACGCTCTTTGATGTGGTTAACATCGCTACGTAGGTCGTCGTCGGTTTCGATAAGGCGCTCGATTTTACGGATGGAGTGTATAGCGGTAGTGTGGTCGCGCTTACCGAGCGCCGCCGCAATTTTAGGGAAGCTGAGGTTAAGCTCCTTATGAATTAAATACATGGCAATTTGGCGGGGCACCACAATGTCTTTATCACGTTTACTGCCGGTAATATCGGCTGGCTGTAAATTAAAATAAGCCGCGGCCTTGTCGATAATAGTCGAGGGTGTGAGAGTGCGGCGGCGGGGCACCACGTTTCCACTCAGGCCCCTAGCTACAGTGATTGAAGGTTGGATTCCGCGAACTTCGCAATAGGCAATCAGTTGGGTAAGGGCTCCTTCGAGTTCACGAATGTTGTGTTGGTATTGGCGGGCAAGAAATTCAATCAGCTCGGCTGGCAGCTGGAGATTCTCTTGAAGGGCTTTGCGCTGGACGATGGCTGAACGGGTTTCCAGGTCGGGGCGTTGAATGTCGGCCGACATACCCATCTCAAACCGAGATCGCAGCCGCGCTTCCAGGTGAGGAATGTCGCGAGGTCGCTTATCGCTCGACATGATAATCTGCTTACCGGCCTGGTGGAGGGTGTTAAAGGTGTGGAAGAATTCTTCCTGGGTTTTCTCTTTACTGCCGATAAACTGAATATCATCAATGATAAGGACATCCAAGCTGCGATAGGTTTGGGCGAAGGCCTTGGTTTTACGGCTCCGAACGCTATCGATAAATTCGTTGGTAAACTCTTCGCTGGTGGTATAGCGAATGCGGCAGGTCGGGTCGCGACGCACGATTTCATTGCCGATTGCCTGCATTAAGTGGGTCTTTCCGAGGCCGACGCCGCCATAGAGAAACAAGGGGTTGTATTTATCGCCGGGGTACTTGGCGGCGGTTTGACTGGCAACAAACGCCAGCTCATTACTGGAGCCAACCACAAATGAATCGAGGGTATAGCGAGCGTTAAGCTGGTGATTGGCGTGATGACGAGCCGGCCGGGGGGTCACGGCGGGAGCTGGCGGTGCATCAATGGTAGTGCCGGTGGCGGAAACGGCAAAGGCAGCGCGGGCAATTTGGGCGGGTTCGGGGTGAGGGTGAGCTTTGGCAGGAGGTTCATCGATGGCCGCTGTCTTAGCTTTCTCAACCACTTTGTAATTAAGCGTCGTAATCTCGGCGCCCATACCGTTTAAGCAATCGATAATCTTCCCCTCAAACTGTTTTTTGAGCGTCCCAATCGTAAAGATATTAGGAACGGCTAGAGTGATACAGTCGGCTTCGTGCTCGATAATAGCAGTGTCTTTAAACCACGTCGCGTAATTGGCCGCGCTGACCGATAATTCCAGCTCCCCCAGGACGGCTTGCCATAGCTTATGAGAATCCAACGCACCTCCACAACTTAAGCGTTTCTAGTACACCAATCATAACCGCTATTAAAGTTGTCCACAACAGCCGATTTCCCCGGATAATTTTCCACAAATGGCAACTTAAAGCTGTAAATCAGTGGATAACTTGGCTATGCCGGGGAAAAGATTTTTTAAAATTAATGTTGTGATAATGTCATGGCCGGCCAGGCCGCGCAATTGACGCGAGAGCGATTTCGGCGTATGCTAACCCAGATATGTCGAAACGAACGTACCAGCCAAAGAAGTCCCGCCGCCAGCGCGTTCACGGCTTTTTGCAGCGCATGAGCAGCCGTGCCGGTCGGTCGGTGGTCAAACGCCGCCGCCTCAAGGGACGCAAGCAGCTGACGGTATAGGATACGACCCGCGATGTTGGCCAGCGCCCACCGCTTAAAAAAAGGCGGGGAAATCTCGCGTGTGATGATGCGCGGTCGTTACGCTGCCGATGGCCCGGTGGCCGTCCGGTCGCTACGGACTCACCTTCCGAGTAGCCGTGGCGTTGTCGTGGTTAGCAAAAAAGTATCCAAGAAAGCCGTGGTACGGAATCGTATTCGCCGCCGCCTGGCCGCTCTCTTGGCCGAACGGTGGGCGACAGTTACTCCCGGATACGATATAGTAATAACGGTACGCGCCGACATTGCCGACGAGGCAGCCCCCAAGCTGGCCACTCATCTCGATGCCGCTTTAAAGCAGCTCGGCCTGATTACTCACTAACACCATGTTTACCACGATTCTCGTTCAGCCCTTATTTAATATTCTGTTTGCCATTTACGCGGTAGTGCCGGGTCACGACTTTGGCGTAGCAGTGATTATTTTGACGATTCTGGTGCGGATTGTGTTATGGCCCTTGGTGAGTCGCCAGCTGCACTCCCAAAAACTGATGCAACAGTTGCAGCCGCAAGTCGCCAAAATTCGCAAAGACGCCAAAGGCGACCGCCAAAAAGAAACCGCTATGTTGATGGAGCTGTACAAAGAAAAGGGCACCAGCCCACTGGCGCCACTGCTGCCACTGCTGCTCCAATTCCCAATCTTTATTGCTCTGTATATTGTGCTTAAAGATAGCGTTAGTGTCGATCAAATCTCTCATCTCTCCTATAGCTTTGTTGCCCAGATGGCGCCGGTGGCCAATCTGATCCATCACCACGCCAACTTCTCGCCGAAGCTGTTTGGCGCCATCGACCTAACCAAGCCGAGCATCATCTTGGCAGTGACGGCCGGATTGGCACAGTATTACCAAGGCCGTCAATTACAGCCCCAAACCCAGGCCGCCGGCGGCGATCAGGCCCAATTGATGAAGGGCATGACGATAGTATTCCCGGTGATTACGGCCTTAATCGGACTACGCCTCCCAGCCGCCCTCGCCCTCTACTGGACGGTGACGAGTGGGGTAGCGTCCTTCCAACAGTATTGGGTGCTCCTGCGTGACGCCCACGAAATGGAGGCCGAGGAGGACGTGATTGAGGGCGTGGTGACTGGCAGTAAGTCCCAACCGGTGCCGGCGAATGCGGATACCAAAGCCATATCGGCCAAGTCCCAGCGGAACAAGCGCAAGCACAGGGGCCGTCGGGGTGCCAAATGACACCGGAGTTAACTGACAAAGCCAAACGCTATCTCGAGGATCTACTTAGCTTTTTTGAGGTCAATGCCGAAGTTCAGGCCGCGGCCACCGATGACACCATTCAGTTGGCGGTGGAGTCGGAAAGTGGTGGTCGGTTAATCGGTCATCGTGGCGAGACCCTGGCAGCAATTCAGCACCTGGCCAATATGATGGTGCGACGCCAGACCGACGAACGGGTGTATGTCCATGTCGATATAGGTGGTTACCGCCAGGCGCGCCTGGAAAAGCTCTCCGAGCAAGCCCGCGCGGCGGCCGCTAAAGTCCGGGATGAGGGTGTTGAAGTGCCGCTGGCGATGATGAGTCCAGCCGAGCGCCGTCATATCCACTCGGCTCTGACCGACGAACCGGGCGTTACCACCGAAAGCCGCGGCGACGGCAATCAGCGTCGTTTGGTGATTAAGCCCCAGGAATAATTACTTAGATTCGAGGGCGGCTTTATACACTTCGAGTGTCTGCTCGGCCATGCGCCGCCACGAGAAGGTTTTAATATGGGCCAACCCCCGACGTTTCAGATCGGCGCGCTGCTTGTCATCATCTAAGAGGCCGCCGACCACACGGGCAATATCGGCCACATCATGGGGGTTAAAGTATGCGGCTGCGTTGCCGTAGACCTCCGGCAAACAACTGGCTTTAGCGGCAGCTACCGGTATCCCATAGCCCATGGCTTCCAGTCCGGGTAGACCAAAGCCCTCGGAAAGTGACGGAAACACATAGACCGTGGCATCGCGATAATAGGCGGCGAGTTCAGCATCACTCACAAATCCAGAAAAAACAACGGCGCCCGTCACGTTTAGCTCGCGGGCACGTTGTTTTAGCTCTTTCGCGAACACATCTTCCTTCCCCACAATCACCAGCTTGAGGTTAGGACGTTTTTCGATGAGCCGAGGGAGGGCTTCGATAATAGCCCGGAGATTCTTATAGGGGTAGAGATTGCCAACGTAGAGGAGGTAGGAGTTTTGTTGAGGCGCTTTGGTTGCAGCGGATACTAACGGCAATTCGGGCAAACCGAGTGGGATCGGTGTAATCTTGCTCGCAGTGGTGTACCCACGCTGCGCCAACTGGTCTTTATTGTACTTGGTATCGGTAATGACAGCCGTGGCACCACCAATGGCACTCCGAATTACCGCGCGCATGGCCCGGTATTTGATCTCGTAAGCTAATTTGTGCGAGCCATTTCCGCGGTAGTTTTTAAAGTCCAGAAGCGTTAGGTCGTGGACGGTAACAACCCGGCGTTTATGATAAAGAATGGGGGAGTTAAAGTTAAGAAAATGGACCAGGTCGGCTCGCTGCTGGTTGAGTACTCCTGGAAGACGGTATTGTTCGGCGAAAGTATAGGGCTCAATAGTTACTTCTAGGCGCGAAAAATTGGCCTTCTGGGGAGACCATCGATCCCAGTCTTTGCGCTGAATGAGCACAACGTAGGTGTTGTCGGTGTCGAGTTCCTCGAGTTGTTCGAGGAGTGACAGGGTATACCGCCCAATGCCGGTCCATCCCAACATGCGTCCATCGATAATGATTTTACTCATGCCGCTAGTATAGCCTTCATGGCTTCTCCTTGGTATAGATCCGCAGCTGGGAGCCGTCCGGCAGCTGATAGTGACGATTGAGGCGAAAGCTTGGAGGCGGCTTGGGAGTGTTACTGCCGCGTAGCGCAATAACCCCGGCATTTCGGCTGGAAGTAGCCAGCGGTACCCCATAACGTTGAGCGTAGTAATTCAAGCCCCAGCTATTGAACCAAATAGTATCCGGGCCACTGTATAAGAGTCCGCGGTTGGTAGCAGATTGAGTGGCCGCCAGCTCGACCACCGACTGCTGATACCACTGTTCTCGGG